>MDTG01109452.1_pt1 | contig 46647 bp, 38 predicted proteins | sample 811421 | NCBI WGS metagenome assembly MDTG01 (sample SAMN05326645, study PRJNA326480) | marine metagenome | isolation source: seawater | place: Pacific Ocean: South East | collected 2011 | reverse complement strand
TCGCTAAATGTGCAGAGGATTGGTTTTGTTGCTAGTGAAATAACAAAAAATGGAGGTATTGCAATTTGCGCGCCAATTGCTCCTTATGATCATGATAGGGCAAAAAATAGAGATTTGATATCAAAGTTAGGTGGATTTATTGAGGTTTTTGTAAATACCTCACTTGAAAAATGTGAAGAAAGAGATTCAAAAGGACTTTATAAATTAGCTAGGGAAGGAAAAATAAAAGAATTCACAGGTATATCAGATCCCTATGAAAAACCAAAATCTCCAGAAATAATTATAAATTCAGACGGTTCAAAATCTCCCGAAAAGTTAGTAGATGAAATATTCCAAGATCTAATTAAAATGGGATATTTGAAAGGTTAATTCTCTTTTTAAAATGTCAGATTGGAAAAGAAATGGATTTTATTGATTTAAAAACACAGCAATTAAAAATTAAGAAAAAAGTTGATGAGCGTATCAAAGCAGTGTTAAGCCACGGCAAGTACATAATGGGACCTGAAGTTATTGAGTTAGAAGAAAAATTAGCTGATTATGTAGGTGTCAAATACTGTATTTCTTGTTCCTCTGGCACTGATGCGTTGTTAATCCCATTGATGGCAAAGAGCATTGGCCCTGGAGATGCGGTAATCACTACGCCATTTACATACATCGCAACTGCTGAAGTTGTTTCTCTTCTTGGTGCAGAGCCAATTTTTGTTGATATTTACGAAAGTACTTATAACATAAATCCAAATGGAATTGAGAAAGCAATTCAAGAAGCAGAAAGAAAAGGGCTGGTACCCAAAGCAATTATTCCTGTTGATCTATTTGGATTGCCAGCTAGGTATCGCTTAATTAAGGATTTAGCTAAAAAGCACGGCCTAGTGATCATTGAAGATGCAGCTCAAGGTTTTGGAGGCCAGATCAGGGGAGATAAAGCAGGTTCATTTGGTGATGTAGCTTCTACTAGTTTTTTTCCAGCAAAGCCTTTAGGATGCTATGGAGACGGAGGAGCAATATTTACCAATAATGAAGAGCTAGCCTTGAAAATGAAATCAATCAGAGTACATGGCAGTGGACTTGATAAATATGAAAATGTAAGAATTGGTATTAATGGGAGACTTGACACAATTCAAGCCGCAATTTTGCTAGAAAAACTACATATTTTTGATGAAGAATTTGCTTTGAGGAATAAAATTGCAGAATATTATTCAAAAAATATTATTTCTGGCGTTAAAAAACCCTTCATCCCTAAAGATTATTTGTCATCATGGGCTCAATACTCATTATTGTCAAATTCTGAACATAAAAGGGATGAAATAATGTCAAGATTATCTGAAAAAAATATTCCAAGTATGATTTACTACAAGTGTCCACTTCATTTACAAGCGGCTTTTAAAAAATTGGGTTACAAAAAAGGTGACTTCCCAATATCTGAAAAGGTAGCAAGCCATATATTTTCAATACCTATGCATCCATATTTAGATACAGATAAACAAAATAGGGTTATTGAAGTTCTAAATAGTTAATGTAATTTAGTATAGATGAAAAAATATTTTATAACAGGCGGGTGCGGCTTTATTGGTTCAAATTTTATTCATCACTTAATTGAAAATAAACTTGCAGATCAAATTATTAATTTAGATAAGATGACTTATGCAGGGAATATTGAAAATTTAAATGCAATTGAAAAGAACAAGAACTATCACTTCATAAAGGGAGACATTTGTAGCAAAAAAATTGTTAGAGATATTTTAGAAAAATATAACCCAGATGTTCTAATCCATTTCGCAGCAGAGAGTCACGTAGATCGCTCTATTGAAGGTCCCTCTGAGTTTGTGCAAACAAATATAGTTGGTACATTAACCTTATTAAACGAGACAAATCAGTGGTTAAAAAGAAATAAAAAGTATTTAATAGAAAACTTTAGATTCATTCACATATCCACTGATGAAGTTTATGGTAGTCTAGGACGTAAAGGAAAATTTAAAGAAGATACAGCCTATGACCCTAGCTCACCATATTCTGCATCAAAAGCTGGTTCTGATCATTTAGTTAGATCATGGTATAGAACTTATGATTTTCCTGCAATCATTACCAACTGCTCTAACAATTATGGTCCATACCAATTTCCAGAAAAATTAATTCCATTAATGATTATCAATTGCTTGAAAGAGAAAAGTCTCCCTGTTTATGGCGAGGGAATCAATGTTCGTGATTGGCTCTATGTGCGAGATCATTGTGAAGCAATCCAAACTGTTGCTAATAAAGGGCAGTTAGGAGAAACTTATAATATTGGAGGCAATAACGAAATTAAGAATATTGACATTGTAGAAATCATATGTGATTTATTAGATCAAAAATTGCCTTCAAAAAAAGGTGGATCATATAAGAAGCTTATTGATTTCGTTGAAGATCGACCAGGCCATGATTTTCGATACGCAATTGATGCTACTAAAATAAAGAACACTTTAGGATGGGTACCCAAAGAAAACTTTGAAACTGGAATAAAAAAAACTATTGAATGGTATCTAGCCAACGAAAGTTGGTGGGATGCAATACATAAAAAGACATACCAACAGGAAAGACTTGGAATAATCAAATAATGAAAGGCATAATTCTTGCTGGAGGAAGTGGAACTCGTTTATACCCTGCAACTAAAGTTTGTAGCAAACAATTGTTGCCTATTTATGATAAGCCAATGATTTACTATCCTTTATCCACAATCATGTTATCTGGAATTCGTGAAATATTAATTATTACAACTCCAGAGGATAAATTGACTTATGAAAACTTGTTAGGAGATGGATCCTCAATTGGACTTCAGTTGTCTTATAAAGTACAGCCATCGCCTGATGGCTTGGCGCAGGCGTTTATCTTGGGGGAATCATTTATTGGGGATGATGATGTGTGTCTAATTTTAGGAGACAATGTTTTTTATGGAGTTGGGTTGCCAAAAATCCTTAGAGAAAGTGTAAAAGAGGTAGAGGTTAATAAGAATGCTGTTGTTTATGGATATTATGTCAATGATCCAGAGCGATATGGTGTTGTTGAATTTGACGATTTTGGTAATGCAATATCTATTGAAGAAAAACCAAAAAAACCAAAAAGTCGTTATGCGGTTGTTGGTATCTATTTTTATCCCAATGATGTTATTCGTATTGCAAAAGAACAAAAACCATCTTCAAGGGGTGAATTAGAAATTACTGATGTTAATAAATCATATTTATTCAACCAAAGACTTAAAGTAGAAAGAATTGGCAGAGGGTTTGCTTGGCTTGATACAGGTACACAAGATTCGTTATTAGACGCATCCCAGTTTATATATACTCTTGAGAAGAGGCAGGGGATGAAAATTTCATGTATTGAAGAAATTGCATACCGATTAGGATATATAAATAGTAGTCAATTGGAAAATTTGGGGAATAAAATGAAAAATAACCTTTATGGGCAATACTTGCTTAGAGCTTCAAAAGAAAATATTTAATTGAACATTATTCACGTACAATCTATTTAGATGCAGATATATATAAAAATTTGAAGCTATCAGGAAAATAATGAAGAGAATGCTTATCACTGGATGCTCTGGATTTATTGGAATGCATCTATCAAAAAGACTATTAAATATGGGTCATAACATTTTTGGTATTGATAATATGAACAATTATTATGACCAATCTCTTAAAGAGTCTCGCTTGGCTAACTTAACTGGCTCCAGCAATTTTATATTTGAAAAGATAGATATTTCAAACCTGAATGAGATTGATAAGGTGTTCAGCGAATTTAAACCCCAAATAGTTATTAACTTAGCAGCACAGGCTGGTGTGAGATATAGTCTGGAAAATCCTCACGCATACATTCAGTCAAATATAGTTGGATTTACAAATGTAATTGAGTCTTGTAGGCACCACAAAACTGAAGGTTTGATTTACGCATCAAGTTCATCTGTTTATGGTGCGAATGAAAAGATACCATTTTCTATCAAGGATAGGGTAGACAAACCAATCTCAATTTATGCTGCATCTAAAAAATCAAATGAACTTATTGCTCATACATACCATCATCTCTTTGGTTTAAATACTACAGGATTAAGGTTTTTTACGGTATATGGGCCCTGGGGTAGACCAGATATGGCAATGTATATTTTTGCTAATAAAATTAATAATGGAGATGAGATTTCTATTTTTAATCATGGTAAGATGCAAAGAGACTTTACATATATCGATGATATTATTGATGGAATTATTTCTAGTATTGAAAATAATTACTCTTGCGAAGTATTTAATCTTGGTAATAATCGTAGCGAAAACTTGATGGATATGGTTGCTCATATTGAAAAAGCGTTGGGTAAAAAGGCAAAAATTAAATTTATGAATATGCAGCCCGGAGACGTAAAAAGAACTTTTGCAGATATAGATTATTCAAAAGAAAAATTAAACTATAAACCAAACGTATCAATCAAAGATGGGATACCTGAATTTATAAAGTGGTTTGAGGAATATCACTTATAAGTCCTAATTTATTTGTTGATACCAATTGATTAAAGAGTTTATCTTTAATCAGCAAACTACCGACGAGGGTAGTTAATTAGTAGTGGTAAAATCCCCCCCATTAATTTTAAGAAAATATAAGTAGTTGTTGGTAGTTGTGCGTTTAAAAGGCAATTACTATATTTTAATACTATAAAGTGTAAATCATACTGACTAATGAGCAGCATATACAGAAAAGGTAGGGATGGTTATTATTACTATCAAACCTATATATATAATCCAAAAACTAAAAAAAAGGATAAGAGAGTATTCCATGCTCTTAGAACAAAGGATATAGTTGATGCCAAGAGTAAACAACATGAATTAGATTTGCAGTATCAGGAACAAACTGATCAAAAATATAAGCCACCAAAACCAACTTATAAATTCACTATTAAGTCCTTAGTATTAATTATAATTGCCACAATTTTTATAACGCTTACTTTTACTTATTTACTTATACCATTTAATCAAATGAAAACTTCTACCATTTTATCTAGTAATGAAAAAAAAATAAAAGTAGATAAAAAAATTGAGGTTCGAAATACTGTCGACTTTGCAAAAGAAAAAAATACAAAGCAAAAGAGCTCTAATTTTGAAAAAATTGCTGACACAGTTGAAATTAATTCAAAACCTAAACCAATAAAGTCAAAAAATATAATTCCAAAATATACAATTGAACGTATTGAAAGATTATCTGGAGCGTTCGAGCAGGGAAAAGTTTTTGTGAGTATTGACCAAAGTTCAAGTTTTGAAAGCCAGCTAAAACTCTGTAAATATTTAGCTAATCGTTACAATGAATTTTCTAGCATTGTGATTTGCCTTTATGCAAATAACCAGGTGGGGAAAAATCTTGCTAAAGGCATCAATGAATTCGTCAGTGTTTCACAGCAAAAACAATTTTGGTTGGCTATGTATACAAGCAACTCTGTTGAAGGTGAATATTTTGACAGTAACCCAAGCAGTTACCTTGGTAACTATTAAACCAATCAAATCAGGGGTTTATATATGAAAAACACTTTTCAAATGATATTAATTTGCTCAGGACTTCTACTTAGTCAGACAACCGAACAGATCAAAAAAGCAAAAGAGATAATTCAAAAGTCAGGTATGTCAGAAAGCCAAGTAAAAGCTACAGCTAGAGCTCAAGGCTATACAGACAAACAAATTGATGATGCAGCAAAAAAGATGAAAGCTTCAAAAAAAGATCCAATCAACTCTACATATGAATCATCAAAAGAGGTGGAATTACCGGAGCTTGGGAAGTCCAATGAAATTGATAAAGAAGAATCCCTTGATGGTTCAATTGCTGTTGAAGAATTTCCTTCAAATAACGAGGACGATTTGGAGGTAATAGATGAATCAGGAATTGATTTTGAATCAGAAACTCAACCCGGTCGTAGAACACTAAATTATTTTGGATATGATATTTTCAAACGTGATCCCGCTCTATTTCAAGCTACATCTGTTGGTGCCGTAGATCCAGATTACCTTATCGGTCCTGGTGATGAAATCATTGTTATGTTATGGGGCGAAACACAATTCCGACAGGTGCTAACGGTTGATAGGGAAGGTTTTGTATTCATACCCGAGATTGGGCAGGTATTTGTAAATGGCTTGAACCTAAATCTCTTAGAATCAAAACTTTTTAGGGTATTTTCCCAATCTTATGCAAGTCTAAACCCGCAAAATAGAACTCCTACCACCTTCTTAGATGTTAGTTTAGGTAATCTACGTCCCTTAAGAATTCAGGTTCTTGGCGAGGTCGCTCAACCAGGTGCATATACAGTAAGTCCTTCAGCAACACTCTTTTCTGCATTATATTATTTTAATGGCCCTACCACTCTAGGCTCTTTGAGAGATGTCCAACTTATAAGAGCTGGGGAAAAAGTAGCATCAATTGACTTTTATGACTTTTTATTAACAGGGAAAAGACCTGAAGACCAAAAGTTGCAGTTAGATGATGTTATTTTTATACCTCGCAGGCAAAAAACTGTTCACATTGAAGGAGAAATTAATCGTGAAGGTATATACGAGCTAAAGCCAGATGAAAATCTTGCTGACTTCATATCCATAGCAGGTGATTTGAAAATTACTGCATACTTGGATCGTGCGCAGATTGATAGAATCGTCCCCTTTACAGATCGTCGAGATTTAGGAATGGACAGAATGTTTACAGATGTGAACTTAGATAAGATCCTAAGTTCTGAAATCGACTTTCCACTTCAAGATGGAGATCGTATTCAAATTTTTTCCGTGCTAGACAACCGCCAGAATATTGTTGAACTTCAAGGTTCTGTCACTAGGCCAGGTAGTTATGATTTAGGTGATTCACTTAAATTGAGTGAATTAGTAGCCAAGGCTGATGGTATCTTAGGTGATGCCTATTTAGATCGAGCGGATGTCGTACGTATTAAGCCCGATTTTACGGAGGAATTAATAAAAATAAATCTTGGAGATGCATTATCTAAAAATCTCGATCATGATATAGATCTCCAAGGCTTGGACAGAGTTAGGATTTATGGTATTACAGAAATGGTGCCAAGAACTTATGTTTCAATACTTGGGCATGTAAAACGTCCTGGTCGCTATCTGCTCCAAGAGAACATGACGCTTTATGATATAATTTTTAAGGCAGGTGGATTTGTTGACGAAGAGTTTAAGAAGAAAACTTTTTTAGAAAGAGCAGATCTACTTAGGATGAACAAGGATAATGTTACACGCTCCATTAAAAGTTTTAACCTGGGAGAATTGTTAAGTGCTCCTAAATCAGGAGCTGATGTACTACTACAGGCAAATGATATGGTTAGGATTTATGAGAAAAGTATTTTTATGAGCGACAAAAGCATAACTATCAACGGAGTAGTACGCAGACCCGGAACCTATAAACTTAAAACAGGCATGTCCATAAAAGATCTAATTTTGGAAGCTGGTGGAACTATGGAAGATGTATATAGATACAGAGTAGAGGTAGCTCGAATAGACCCACTTAATAAAAGTCTCGAAAAATATGCAGAAATAATTACGTTCAATGTTGATGAAAAATTTAGTATATCCCCTGGTAGTCTTGATGGATCAATGGGACAAAAAGACTCAAATAGTGCGATGGTTTTTCAATTAAAACCCTATGACTTAATATCAATACGTCCAGACCCTTATTTTAATAATCAAAAAAGAATTTTGATTAGTGGTCAAGTATTATATCCGGGTGAGTATACAATTTTAAGGTCTGATGAAAAAATAACAGATATTATCAAACGGGCCGGAGGTTTGCTTCCTAATGCATACGCTGATGCATCTAGTTACATCCGGAGTGGGAGAAAAATTAACGTTTCGTTTAAAGAAATCTTAAAAAATCCAAAGTCCAAATTGAATTTCAATATTCAAAATGGAGATCAAATAATTATTAACTCTTATCCAAATATTGTGAACGTCACTGGTTCAGTTAATAGAGCTGGAATTCAAAAATATGTTTCTGGGAAGCGATTAAGATATTATATCAAAACATCTGGTGGGATGAATCCAGATGCTGATATAGATAATATTTGGGTTGACTATCCTAATGGAAATTCAAAAAAATATAGTAAATGGTCCCTTCTAAGTCCAAAAATTATTGATGGTTCGTTTATCACAGTTGGTAAGAAAAAAGAAGAAGAGCCCTTTGATCGTACTGAATTCGCAAAAGAAGTGACCGCAATATTTGCAAATCTTGCTCAGGTGATAACTGTTGTAATTTTGGCAGCTAGATAAAAATGTATGATATAACTATAATTGGCGGTGGTATTATCGGTTTAGCTACATCTAATGCCCTGCTTAAACTAAACCCAAACCTGAAAATATTAATTTTAGATAAGGAATCAAAAGTAGGGCAACATCAGACAGGGCACAATAGTGGCGTAATCCATTCTGGTATCTATTATAAGCCGAATTCTTTGAAAGCAATAAATTGTAGGTATGGTAGAAATCTGCTTATAAACTTTTGCGACCAACATGATATTAAGTATGAAATGTGTGGAAAAGTAATTATTGCTACCAGTATAGAAGAGTGCGCCTCTATTAATATGCTTTATGATCGTGGTAAGCAGAATGGTATTGAGGGTATGAAAAAACTTAAGCATGATGAACTAAGAGAATATGAACCTCACGCTAATGGAATCTCGGCACTTTACTGTCCAGAAACAGGAATTATAGATTACGCTCAAGTTTGCGAGCAATTAGCTTTAAATGTTCGAGAAAATGGAGAAATAGCTTTAGGTGCAGCTGTTATCGGCATAATTGAAAAACAAGATTGCATAACAGTAATTACGAAAAATGCAGAGTATGAAACCAATTATTTGATAAACTGTGCTGGTTTATTTTCAGATTTTATTGCTGAATTAGCTGGTATTAATCGCCAGGTTCGTATCGTTCCTTTCCGCGGAGAATACTACATGCTTAAGAAACAAGCCTCTAGTCTAGTTAAAAATCTGATTTATCCTGTTCCTGATCCTAGATATCCATTTTTAGGGGTCCACTTCACACGTACTATTCATGGTGACATTGAGTCAGGTCCCAATGCTGTTTTAGCTTGGGCTCGAGAAGGTTATAAAAAAACCGACTTCAATTTAAAGGAAGTATGGGATTATTTTTCTTATAGGGGATTTTGGCGTATGGCTGGAAAATATTGGACCACTGCCATAGGTGAATATTATCGATCTTTTTTTAAGGCCGCATTTGTGAAGGAATTGCAAAGACTTGTTCCTGAATTAAATGCAGATGATATCATTCAGAGTCCAGCCGGAGTAAGAGCACAGGCTCTAGCACCAAATGGAAGCCTTGTGGATGATTTTGTTATTACAAATGTCAGAAATATGATCCATGTTGTCAACGCTCCCTCGCCTGCAGCGACTAGCTCACTGGCAATTGGAGAGCATATCGCAAATATCTATATTCAAAAAGAATAAAAAAAAATTGCTATTTAGTCTAAATCGAGTAAAATTATAACTCATTATTGAATTTTATTTTGCTTCATACTCTCATTACATCGAAAACTCGCGTAAGACTTCTAATGAAGTTTTTCCTTAATCCTAGTACTAGATCATATCTTAGAGAGCTTGCTTCAGAATTAAATGAATCTACAAATAGTATTCGTGTTGAATTGAACAGACTTACTGAGGCAAATCTACTTTCATCTAAAAGTGAAGGAAGAACTATTGAATACTTTGCAAATGTTAATCATTCTCTTTTTAATGAAATTCATAGTCTAGTAAAGAAGTATACAGGTGTAGATCAAATTATTGAGAAACTTGTAAGTAGACTTGGAGATGTTCAGGCAGCCTATCTAGTTGGGGACTATGCAAAGGGTCAAGATTCTGGATTAATAGATATCATTTTAATAGGTAAAATTGATAAAGTAGAACTAGAGCAAATTGCCGAAAGGCGGGGAAGGAATATCAGCCGAAAGATTCGACCTATGGTGGTTACAAAAAAGGAGTTACTTGCCTTGTGGGACGCATTGGATATGGAGCATGCATTGCTTATTTGGGGTAAGCCAATTGAAAAAGCCTAGGATTTGTTTTGCAAATGTTGAGTATTCGTATTAAAAATTGAATTCTATCCTGAGGACGATTTTAAAAAAAGTGGTAGATATCGAATGATCCTTGTGGGTCACGAGGCGGAGCTTTACGTAAAAGGATATTATTTAACAAAATGATTAATAAATTTAAACCTAACTAAAATGGACAAACCAATATTTAAGTTATTATTAGCCTTGCATAATTGAACAAAATCTATTCCCTTTATAAGTATGACTGATAAATCCAATCAAAATATTAATCGAACAAAAGATGTAAGCATGCAGTCTTTATATTCAAATGAGGATACAATCACCTCAATGGACATAATGCTTACTATTGTTCGTCATCTAAGAATTATTATTTTGGCGCCTACTGTTTTTTGCACATTGACTATTATCTATGTCCTTTTTTTTGCTAAACCGGTATATACATCTACTGCGTTAATCAGATCATCGTCATCAAGCAATAGTGGAGTTTCCCAAGCAGCGGGCTTAGCTGCCCAGTTTGGAATCAGTCTTCCTTCAGGACAGTCCGAACAAAAATGGGTTTATCCTGAAATCATTAAAAGTAGAACTTTGGCAAAGGCCGTTCTAAAAGAAAAATTTGACACTAATGAGTTCGGTCCACAGAAATCACTTCTACAAATTTTAACTTATGGGAATGGTAAGCCAAATTTTAGTTTAGACACATTGGTAATTTTAGGTGTTGGTAGACTACTTTCAATGATAGAAGTCTCAGAGGATTTAAAAACATCAATTGTTACTCTAAAAATAAACGCATTAGAGCCCAGTCTGGCATGTGATATTAATAAAGTGTTAATTGAAAGACTAGATGCACATCAGCAAAATTATAATAAGGCAAAAACCAGTGAGACTAAACAGTTTATTGAAGAAAGAATTGTAGATACGGAAAAAGAACTAATTGCAGCTGAAGAAGATCTTAAAACTTTTATGGATAGAAATAGGAGGATTGAAAATTCTCCGGCACTCCTGTTAGAGAGACAAAGGTTAGAAAGAGAAGTAACAGTTTTAACAGGTGTCTTTACAGTTTTAAAACAACAATTAGAAACAACTAAAATTGAAGAAGTTAAAGAATCAGACTATGTTGTCATTTTGGATTCCCCAGAAGTTCCTTTAAAATATTCAAAACCCAAAAAAGAACTTTTGGTGATTTTAGCTGGCTTTTTAGGAATAAGTTTAGGGGTAGTTATTGCATTTATTAGAGAATATTTTCAGAACAGTAAAAAAGAAGAAAAAGAGAAAATGATTGAATTAAAGTCATTACTAAGAAAAAATATTTCAGAGTTAATACCTGGCAAATCAAAGTAGAAAGTCTATTTTTAAAAATTCAAAACTTAAATGGTTAAATAGCGAAAAATTAAATTATTTTATCGCCAGTAAATTTGTAAGCAAAATAAATAATTCAATTTAAATAAAAAATTTGACTGCTTAGTCAATAGGTAAAATACGAAAATCAGGCACTTCAATTATAAATTCTCTCAAATAATAACTTATGAACAAATCCCAAATTGAAAATAGAAAGTTAAAAGTTGGCATTGTCGGTCTTGGCTATGTTGGACTTCCACTAGCAGTAGAATTTGGAAAAAAATATTCGACAATCGGACTAGATTTAAACAAAAGTCGCATAAAAGAATTAAATCAGGGAATCGATAAGACATTAGAACTTACAAAAAATCAAATTCAATCCTCATCGAAATTATCGTTCACACATGATGCTATAAAACTGCAGGATTGTAATATCTATATCGTGACAGTACCTACCCCAGTTGATGATTATAAGAATCCAGACTTGAAACCCCTAAAAGCTGCAACTGGGACTATCAGCAAAATGCTCTCAAAAGATAATATTGTCATATATGAATCGACTGTATTTCCCGGTTGTACCGAAGAGGTATGTGTCCCAATACTTGAAAAAGAATCGGGTTACAAGTACAATAAAGATTTTTTTTGCGGCTATTCTCCAGAGCGAATCAATCCTGGCGATACAGAACATACTTTGACTAAAATCATAAAAGTCACTTCAGGTTCAGCACCAGAGGCTGCTAAAATCATTAATGAGCTGTATAAAAGTATCATTCCAGCCGGTACACACCTTGCTCCTAATATTGCCACTGCAGAGGCAGCAAAAGTAATTGAAAATATTCAAAGAGATATAAATATTGCTCTTATGAATGAGTTCTCAATGATATTTGACAGACTCGATCTTGATACAAATGATGTATTAGAAGCCGCTGGAACAAAATGGAATTTTCTTAAATTTCATCCTGGATTGGTAGGGGGACATTGTATTGGAGTAGACCCATACTATTTGACCTACAAAGCCCAATCACTTGGCCTTCATCCTGAAATGATATTATCAGGACGAAGAACGAACGATAGTATGGGGAAATATGTAGCACAAAAGATAATTCGAGAAATGACCAGTTTAGGAATTAGCCTGATTGGTGCAAAAGTTGGGATTTTTGGGATTACTTTCAAACCAAATTGTCCAGATGTTCGAAATACTAAAGTTGTTGATGTCATTAATGAGTTAAAAAATTATAACTGCCAAATACTCGTCACCGATCCAATGGCCGAAAAAGATGAGGTAAAGAAAAAATATGCAATTGACTTAGTTGAACCTGATGAAATGGATGATATTGATTTTGGTGTTTTAGCAGTTGAACATAATGCATTTACCAAATTAAGACATAAAAACATTTATAAAATTATCTAAAATAATTATCGCTTATCATAAATATAAGGTTTTAAGGAAAAAATAATTTGAAAAGGGAAATATGTGTGGTTGGTGCTGGACATTGGGGTAAAAACCACGTTCGTACATTTGAAGAGTTACAATTGCTAGGTGGGATTGTTGATGACAATAAAGATTTGCTTAACCAGTTTTCAGGCCAATATCCCAATGTGAAAGTATACCAAAACTTAAATGATGCTCTGAAAAATAAAGACTTTAAAGGATATACGGTGGCTACGCCAGCTAAAACGCATTTTGACATTGCTCAAAAAATAATTAAAGCTGGGAAGCATGTTCTTGTTGAAAAGCCACTTTGTTTGAACGTTGAGGATGCTAAAAACCTAGTTTCTCTATCAAATCTGCATAATGTCAATTTGATGGTAGGGCATTTACTCCTTTTTCATCCCGCAATAAAAAAGATAAAAAGCTTAATCGATGAAGATGTAATAGGAAAATTGCAATATGTCTACAGCAACCGCTTGAATCTTGGCCAGGTTCGAACGGAAGAGAATGTGTTCTGGAGTCTTGCTCCACATGATATTTCAATTTTCCAGTATCTAGTTAACTCATATCCCGAATCGATTAAAGCAAGTGGTAGCGCATTTTTACAAGAAGGTATTCACGATTCAACAATTACATATTTAAAGTATCCTGATGGAGTGGAGGGTCATATTTTTGTAAGTTGGCTTCATCCATTTAAAGAACACAGATTGGTTGTAATTGGATCTAAAGCTATGATAGTGTATGAGGATTCACTAGTAGGGAAACCGCTAAGACTTTATTCGAAAAAATTTGATATGAATCTCGGCATTCCTAAAAAAGTAGATGGGCCAAATAAATTAATTGATTACGAACAGAAAATGCCTCTGACAGAGCAATTACAATATTTTGCTAAATATTTAAATATGGAGAAACCAGAAACTGCTAATGGAGAGCACGCATTGGAAGTTGTTAAAATTCTAACAGAGGCAGGCTTACAACTTGAAAAAAATGGGAAAAAATAGTAAATATTTCATCCATGAATCTTCTTATGTGGATGACGGCGTAGAAATTGGTGACGGTACTAAAATATGGCACTTTTCACATATCCAACCGGGTTCTAAAATTGGGCAAAATTGTTCTATTGGACAAAATGTAAACATTGGTAACAATGTAAAAATTGGTAATTCTGTTAAAATTCAGAATAATGTTTCTGTTTATGAGGGCGTAGAATTAGAGGATTTCGTCTTTTGTGGTCCATCAATGGTCTTTACTAATATTAAACTTCCCAGATCAGAGTTCCCACAACGTGGAAGTGAATTTTATGCAAAAACTTTGGTAAAAAAATCTGCTAGCATTGGTGCAAACGCCACAATTGTTTGTGGGGTGACCATAGGCAAGTATGCTTTAATTGGATCCGGCGCTGTGGTTACCAAGGATGTCCCTGATTATTCATTGGTAATTGGCAACCCAGGAAGAATAGTTGGTAAAGTAGATGAAAGAGGAAATCGGTTATGATTAATAGGAGACGATATTGAAAATTAAAGATTCAAAGATACTCGTGATTGGTGGTGCTGGTTTTATTGGTAGTCATGTTGTATCTGAACTACTAAAAACGGACGTTAATCAGGTTGTGGTGTATGATAATCTAACACGCGGGAAAAGAAGTAATATCGAGCAAAGTCTCGAGGATTCACGTTGCACTCTTTATGCGAATGGAGGTGATATACGGGATATAGATTTATTGAATGATGCAATGCGTGGTATGGATGGAGTAATTCACTTAGCTGCAATGTGGTTACTTCATTGTAAAGATTTTCCCCGTACGGCATTCCACGTAAACATTGAAGGAACCTTTAATGTATTGGAAGCATGTGTTCAAAATAACATAAAAAGATTGGTTTACTCTTCATCAGCCTCAGTCTATGGTGATGCTGCGGAGGTGCCAATGACGGAGAAGCACCCATTTAATAACCGCAACTTTTATGGTGCTACTAAAATAGCAGGAGAAGCCATGTGTCGTGCTTTTTACGATCGTTATGGATTAGACTATGTAGGTCTACGTTATATGAACGTATATGGACCTCATCAAGATCAGACTGCCGCCTACACTGGTGTCATTCCAATAATGCTCAATAAAATAGATGCAAATGAGCAACCAACTATAAATGGTGATGGTAGTCAAGCATATGATTTTATTGATGCTGAAGATGCAGGGCGTTGCAACGTATTGGCTATGGAGTCAGAAACAACTGATGAGTTTTATAATGTTGGCACTGGTATCCAGACAAGTATCAAGAAACTATGTGATACAATCTTGGAAATGCAAAAATCTGATTTAGTAGTTAAGTATAATCCTTATAATGAAGATGATGCTCGTAGAATGGTGCAAAATCGGATTGGATGTCCAAAAAAGGCGGAAAGTGAATTGGGATTTAAATTTAAATATGACTTACGTCATGGCTTACAACGGCTTATCGATTGGAGAAAAGATAACTTATGAAAATACCTATTGCTCGTACGCAGCTAAGTGAAAAAGAATTCAATATCATTCGAAAACCATTAGAAAGTGGTTGGGTAGTTCAGGGGCCATATACCAAAGAATTTGAAGAAAAATGGAGCGAATTTACAGGCGCAAAACATTCAATAGCTGTAACATCCTGTACAACGGCGCTTCACCTTTCTCTTGCGGCACTTGGACTTCAACCGGAAGATGAAGTAATTGTACCAGCATTTACTTGGATATCATCAGCAAATGTTGTTGAACATTTGAACGCAAAAGTGGTTTTTTGTGATATTGATTTAAAAACATTTAATATTGATGTAAATCAAATTGAAGAAAAAATCACGCCTAAAACTAAAGCGATTATTCCAGTTCATCTTTTTGGATTATCTTCAAATATGGATCCAATCTTGCATATAGCTCGGGAACATAATTTATGGGTTGTGGAAGATGCCGCTTGTGGGTTCGGGGCAAGATATAAAGGGAAGCATGTTGGTACATTAGGAGATACTGGATGCTTTAGTTTTCATCCCAGAAAGGCAATTACAACTGGTGAGGGTGGGATGATCACTACCAGTGATGACACACTTGCTGAAAAAATGCGGTCAATGAGAGATCATGGTGCTGCAATGTCCGACTTTCAAAGACATCATGGTGCAAAACCATATTTATTAGCTGAGCATCCTTATGCTGGATATAATTATAGAATGACAGATATTCAAGCCTCATTGGGCGTTACTCAAATGGAGAGAGCAGATTTAATTTTAGGTGAGAGACAGTCTTTAGCTGGGAATTATGATAAAACATTAAATCAGCAAAACTTCTTTCAATTACCATTTAGACATCATGATTACATTCATGGTTACCAATCTTATCCTACTGTTTTCGATATCAAAAATGTGAACATCAATAGCATTCCTGATTTAAATAAAAAAAGAAATACATTTATGGAAGCATTGCAGAGCGATGGAATTTCTACTCGACCCGCAACACATGCTGTGCATATGCTAAAATATTATAAGAATAAATATAAAATAGAGCCTGAGGATTTCCCCAATTCATACATTGCCAATGAAGTTAGTATTTCTTTCCCTTTATTTAATGGTTTAACAGGAGCTGAGCAAGATTTTGTTATTAAAAAAAATCTTAAAACATATTTAAATGTGTGGTATAGCAGGTATACTTAATTTGAATGGTGAGTCAGTCTCACCCAAAATACTTAAAAAGATGACCAATGCAATTGCTCACAGGGGTCCTGATGGTGAAGGATATTTTACGGATAATTATGTGGGTTTAGGACATCGTAGACTATCAATTATTGATTTATCTGCTGCTGGCAATCAACCCATGATTTCTGCAAATAAGCAAATGATTCTAACCTATAATGGAGAAGTATATAATTTCAGTGATTTAAGGAAAGAGCTGGAACAGCTTGGTTATAAATTTTTTTCACAAACAGATTCAGAAGTGGTCCTTAATTCTTGGATGGAGTGGGGCGAGGACTGCCTTCATCGTTTTAATGGGATGTTTGCATTTTCTATTTGGGATAAAACTGAAAAAACACTTTTTCTAATAAGGGATCGGTATGGAATAAAGCCATTGTACTATGCTCAATTTGGAGAAACAATATTATTTGGATCGGAACAAAAAGCAATCCTACAACATCCAATTGTAAAAAAAGAGATTGATAAAAAAGCACTATTAGAATATTTTACTTTCCAAAATATTTTTACAAATCGTACCTTATTTAAAGATATAAAACTATTACAGCCTGGGACTATTGCAAAAGTTCAATATGATAAAGATACAAGCTTAAACATACGACAATATTGGGATTACCATTTTGAAGAGCCAAAGATTTCTAACGACCCCAGAGAGTTTAACGAAGAACTTGACAGGCTAATAAAACAAGCTGTAAGTAGGCAATTGGTTACTGATGTGGAATTGGGATCATACCTATCTGGGGGAATGGATTCGGGGACGCTGACTGCTTTAGCATCAAAAGAATTACCTTATATCAAAACCTTTACCTGCGGTTTTGATTTATCTTCTGCTTCAGGACTTGAATTAGCTTTTGACGAGAGGACAAAGGCTGAAGCTATGTCTGCTTTATACAAGACTGAACACTATGAAATGGTTCTAAAGGCTGGAGATATGGAGAGATGTTTGCCAAAACTAGCCTATCACTTGGAAGAGCCAAGAGTTGGACAAAGTTACCCAAATTTTTATGCAGCTCAACTGGCTAGTAAATTTGTGAAAGTTGTTTTATCCGGAGCAGGTGGTGATGAACTATTTGGTGGCTACCCATGGCGCTATTATCGCGCTATAGTTAATGAAAATTTCGAACACTATATTGATCAATATTATAGCTTTTGGCAAAGACTAATACCTAATACAGAAATAAAGAAAGTATTTGCACCCATCTGGGGGGAGGTTAAAGATGTTTGGACACGGGACATATTTAGAGATGTTTTTTTAAATCATAAAAATGAATTGAGTACGCCAGAAGATTATATTAATCATTCGTTATACTTTGAAGCGAAAACATTTTTGCATGGATTATTCGTGATCGAAGACAAAATAAGTATGTCTCACAGTATGGAAACAAGAGTACCTTTTATGGATAATGATCTGGTGGACTTTGCCATGAAGTGTCCCGTTAACTTAAAGATAAACAACTTAACTAATGTTATCCAAATCAACGAGAACGAACCTGGTAAAAAGAAAAAAAAATATTTTCAAAAAACCAATGATGGTAAACAAATATTACGAAATGTAATGAGGAGCTATGTACCTGATTCAATTGCAATGGGTCAAAAACAAGGTTTTTCCTCACCAGATGCCAGTTGGTTCAAAGGTGAAAGCATTGACTTTGTAAAAAGAAAGTTATTTAACGATTATATACCACTATATGATTATTTAGATTATAAAACTGTTGAAAAATTAGTAAATCAGCACTTAAGCGGTAGTGTAAATAGACGATTATTAATTTGGTCATTATTAAATATGGATCAATTTTTACATGAATATTAATTCTGATTACAGTACTAGTAGGGTTTTTTCTAGGATAAATCATTATATTGATAAATTAGGTCTAAATCTTGAAGGCTTTAATGTGCTAACAGAGGTTGGTTCAGGTTTATATAATTACACTCCAATCATTCCAATACTTGCAGGTGCAAATAGTGTAATGGCTTGGACAAGAGATTCTTCTTTTGGTAAAGCTGATGACATAATTGCAGAATGCAGGATTAAATTAGATAAAATGGGTTATGAGGATAGTATAGAATTTTTTAAAGGTTCTATAAACAAAAATCATCTTAAAAATGCCAACATTATTACGAACTCAGGCTTTTTAAGACCTTTAAATAAAGAAAAATTAAAGCACGTAAAACAAACAACAGTAATTCCTTTGATGTATGAATTATGGGAATTAAGGCAAGGAGATATAGATATTGATTATTGTACCGCTAGAGGATTAAAGGTAGCTGGTACAAATGAATATTATAAAGACATAAGTGTTTTTGAACATGTTGGGTATTTAGCTTTAAAAATGGCCTTTGAAGCAGGATATGAAATCTTAAATAATAAGATTATTATTTGGTCAGATGATAAGTTTGGAGAAGAAGTAGAAAACACTTTTAATTGCCTTAATCCTTTAAAAATTATAAAAACGACAGATTTTGAAGTTCTTAAAAAAAATATTCAAGATGTAGATTTCATTTTTATTTGCGATTATGATGAGATGCGAGAATATCTCACACCTGATTTTTTTGGTTTAGATGAATTAGTAAAAATAAATAGCCACTTTGCCATTATTCATTTGTATGGTAAAATTGATAAGAAAAATTTTGATAAAATAACTATTTACCCACCTAAAAGTGGGTTATCAAAAACAATGTCATTTACCCTAGCCCATCTTGGTTTAAATCCATTTGTAGCGCTTCAAGTAGCTGGTTTTAAAGTAGGAGAAATGATGGCTAAACAAAATCTTAAGAGTAATTTAATGCAGCCAATTAACTTTTAATTTATTTATACCATGTCTGACAAAAAAATTGATCTAGCAACAAATATTCTAAAAATTCGTTTCTTTGAAGAAAAACTATTAGATCTTTTTTCAGAGGGAGAACTTCAAGGGACCACTCATACATGTATCGGACAAGAGGCAACAGCTGTTGGGGTGGTTTCTAATTTGAATAAACAAGAAGATTTTATTTTTTCAAATCACCGAAACCATGGGCATTACTTAGCATTTAAGGATGACTACATAGGATTAATGTCAGAAATTATGGGTAAAGAAGGAGGAGTATCGCACGGTAAAGGAGGTAGTCAACATATCCATAGTGAAAATTTCGTTTCATTTGGAATACAAGGAGGCATTCTGCCAATTGCTGGAGGTGTGGGCTGGGTAAAAAAGCTGGAAAAAAAGAAATCTATAGTTACAATTTTCATTGGTGATGGCACACTTGGACAAGGGGCTTTCTATGAGACTTTAAATATTATTTCTATTTTAAAGATTCCTATTTTCATTGTAATAGAAAATAATGGCATAGCCCAAACCAATGCAATAGAGAATCATCTTTCCGGTACAATATCTGGACGGATTAGTGCTTTTTCAGTTGAATTTGAAGAAATGACTTCTACGAATGTTTTTGATATAAACCTAAAAACCGCTGAAATTATTTCAAAAATAAAACGCGATTTAATTCCTCGTGTTTTAATAGTTAATAATCAACGTTTAGGGCCTCATAGTAAGAGTGATGACTACAGGGATATATCCGAAATTGAAAAATTAGATCCAATAAAAATTCTTGAATCTGAATTAAAACTAGAATATGAAAAAATAATGGAAGCCTCAAAACGATATATCGAAGATGTTTATTATGAAGTTTCAAAACGGAAATACATTAAAGAGTATTAATCATGTTTATTGTCCATTCAATAAATAAAAGTCTTGAGAAATTGCTCGAGAGCGATGAAAAAGTCATTTTATTTGGTGAGGACTTGGTAGACCCATATGGAGGTGCCTTTAAGGTAACAAAGGGATTGTCAACCAAATTTCCTGATAGGGTTTTAAACATGCCAATAAGTGAACTAAGTATTACTGGGTTTGGGATTGGTTTATCTATGTCAGGATATAAACCTATAATTGAAATAATGTTTGGGGACTTTATTACATTGGCGACTGATCAAATTATTAATCACCTGTCCAAATTTTATTACATGTTAGACAATCAAAAGCCAAAATCATTTATATTGCGTACTCCTATGGGTGGTGGAAGAGGTTATGGGCCTACACATAGTCAATCATTAGAAAAAATCTTTTTTGGTATTCCAGGTATTAATATTTTAGCTATAAACCCATTCCTGGATGCTGGATGTCTTTACGAAAAAGCGGTTGGCAATGAAACTCCCTCCATCATCATTGAAAATAAATTATTGTACTCTGAAGAAAATCAGATTTTAAATAATAGTAAAAAAATAAGTTTCACAAAACAGTTTTTCCCAACTGCCATAATTATTAATGATGCGAATAATCATCCCGATATAACAATTGTTAGTTATGGAAGGATGGCTAAAATATGTTATGAAATCTCAGAAAAATTACATGAGGAGGGTTTAAACTGCGAATTAATTGTTCCATCTATAATCTCACCTATTGATTTTGAACCAATCAATAATTCAATTTATAAGAGTAAAATTTTGATTACTGTCGAGGAGGGATATGCCAATTTTGGATTTGGATCAGAAATAATTTCTAAAATGCAAAATAACTTTAGTTTTAAATCACTTAGGATTGGTTTAGGTGATCACATTATTTATAATTCAAGAATTCTAGAGGACAAAGTTTTACCAAACAAAAAAACAATATATGATAAAATTATATCATTTTTAGTTGAGGATTAATTATGAAATCATATAATCTTAAAGTGCCACGCTTAAACCAAAACGATGATAAAGTTATTCTAGTTGAGCTAAAAGTTGAAAAAGGAAGTGAAATTCAATCAAATGAAATCATAGCAATTGTTGAATCCACCAAAGCTACATTTGAAGTAGAGACTCCTGTGTCAGGAACAGTTCACGGTATTCATTATAATTTAGATGAAACTATAGAAGTTGGTGATGTGCTATGTGAAATTTTGACTGAAGATGATTTTGTTGAACAGGAAGAAGATGTATTTAATGATGACTTAGAAGATACTTTAGAAGAAAAAACGAGTGGTGTTCAAAAGGAAATGTCAAATTCTAGTTTGTCATTAAAAGAAAAACTACAAAAAAAGAAAGAAAAACTGACTTTCAAAAATCTAAATATTGAAAGCAAAGAAATGGTTTTGGGTAAAAATTTAAGTATAGATAAAAGTGTACAGATTAAATGTGAGAAATTATCTTTAGGTAATCATGTATCAATTGGCCCAAATACTAAAATTTTTGGAAATAAAATTTCAATTGGAAATCATACACGAATTGGAAGCGATGTAATTGTCACAAACTCAGTATATAATGGGAATTTGAAAATTGGCAAAAGATCTATGGTTGGCAGTAAGAGCTACCTAAATATAGAAAAGGATATTATTCTAGGTAATGATTCATGTATCAGCTCTGATTGTAAATTAATCACACATAGACAATGGCATTCCCCGTTTCATGGTGGAGACTTTTTATATTCAGATATTAACATTGCAAATAATGTTTTCATCGCACCTGGGGTTGTAATAACTCCAGGTATTTCAGTTGGAGAACATTCGACAGTCTTGGCTAATTCATCTCTGATAAACAATGTAGGGAAAAGAGTTATAGTTGGTGGTATTCCTGCTAAAGTTATTAAGTCTACAAATCGAGCTATGATAGATATTAGTATTGATAAAAAATGGGAAATATTGAAAGGTATCATATGTGCATTTGATGAGATGAAAATGTTTTTTAACTACAATCTTGATATTGAAAACGGCGAGAGAAAGGGCTGTTATAATATTACTTTTTCCGATCAGCAAAATAACTTAATAGAAATCGGTGTTTGCAAGGATATTGGAAGTTTTACAAAAAGTGACTTTATTATTTTACTTGATGGAAATTTGCCAGAATCTCAATACGGTATCGAGCTGTCTACTTTAAAAATGAAGAACAATCCAAATACTAATGATGACTTTTATTTAATTTTATATAATGCTTTCTTTTATTCAGGTGTCCATTTAAAAATGAATGAAAGCTAAAAACATAGACATTGATTCTATTTCAATGTCTGTGTTTTTTAATCTTTCCATTATGTACATCTATTTGGCACTAGAAACAAAAGTTTATAAAAAATTGGATATCTTTTAAGAAACCTTATCGTAATAACAATTTAGATGCACTCCAAATGAAAATACTAGTTTTAGATGCAAATGTAACTTATATGAATCCAACACAAGCGCTAATGGCTCCCTTATTGTCTCTTTTAGGAGATGTGCGTTTTTTTGGGCCAGGATATGTTTCAACTAATGAATTAAAAGATGGTTTAAATATATTTATTGCAGAGCATGGCCCATTTGATGTGGCAGTATCAACTGAACATTTCAGTATGTTTCATATTAAAGATGATCCCGCATATGAGAGTTTTATAAAGCATTATAGAAATTCATTCTTTTATCAATTTAATGATTCAGATTTAGTTCACTTTTGGAACCAGACGAAAGAGTTTATGAGCCTAGATATTTACAAGGTTGCATTATTAATTGCGTTTGATTTTCAGCAAATAACAAAGGTAAGAACCGACTATTTAAAAGAGAACTTTCATATTGTGGGTGGTTTGAGTAGACAGTTTTGGAAATCTACTGATCAACTAAAAAATCTACATCTAGAAAAATTCTCTAACACAATTAATAATAACTGGTTTGAGTTTCTTTCTTCTAGTCATGGAAAGATTTTACCAATTTTACATTTTATTTCACCTAATGAATTTGACTTTACACCAATTCATCTCAGAAAAAAAAACTGGAGTGTGTTGGGAGCTAACTATTTTACACGTAAGAAAGCAATGAAGGAGTTTACAAGATCCAAAATTGAAGTAAGTACAGGTAAAAGTAAATGGTATAATATTATACGGATAGCTTCCAGATTAGGTTTGCGACCTTATAGTAAGCAGGTGACTATCGACCACCTACAAAAATCATTTTTCTCAGCATTGAAACAAACAAAGTTTAGTTATACTTGTGGTTCAAAATTGTTTTTACCAATAAGAAAGTATTTTGAGATCCCAACAGCGGGTACTCTTCTAGTATGCGAACCGTGTAATGGTTTTGAATCGATGGGTTTTATAGATGGGGAAAATAGTATAATTAGTGATCCTGAAAGACTCCCAAGCTTAGGTAATGAGCTATTAAATGATTTGGATCACATACAGGAAATTATCCTAGCAGGTCAAAAGCTCATGTTTGAAAAACATTCAATATATGCAAGGGCAGAACAAATACGAAAGTCCATCGAGGCTGGATTAAAAGGTCATTTTAAAGGAGCAAAATGGGAACGGGGAAACTTCTTTTTAAAGGAGGGAAAGAGTGCAACTCCATTAAATGACAAAAGCGATTCTAGTTGATAGCACTAATTAAAAAAGTTACTGGACTACTCACTATAGCAGAAAGAGGGAGAGTATTGATTATGATCGTACTTATGCTTATTGGAATGCTACTAGAGATGTTTGGTATTGGCATGGTAATTCCTTTGATGAGCATATTTATTCAAAATGATTTAAAAACTACCTACCCACAGGTTGAGCCCCTTTTGAATTGGCTGGGTAATCCAAATCAACTTGAGCTTTTAACAATGGCTTTAGGGTTTATTTTTGTGGTTTATTTAATTAAAGCTCTATTTCTAGGTGCAAGCTTATGGTGGCAAATGAGATTTGTTTATGGAGTTCAAGCAAGTCTTTCTGGAAGAATTTTCAATAGTTATTTAAATCAGCCATATAGTTTTCACTTGAACAAGAACACATCAGAACTACTTCGGAATGCGATAATGGAGGTGATTGAGTTTAATACAAAAGTGTTAGTGCCTGGAACACAGCTCATTGGGGAAAGTCTAGTTTCATTTGGTATTGTGGTCCTGTTATTCATAATTGAGCCTGTTGGTGCATTAGTAACTTTTAGTATTGTCATATCTATGGCATGGGCTTTCTATTGGATTATCCGTGAGCCAATAACTAGATGGGGAATGGAAAGACAACATCATGAAGGCCTACGTATTCAGCATCTCCAGCAAGGATTAGGCGCAATCAAGGATGTTAAATTATTGGCTCGAGAGCAAGAATTCTTTGGGCAATTTGATGTCCACAATCAAATCACAGCTGCTATGAACCGAAAAAGAGCTACTGTAGTAGAGCTTCCACGATTATGGTTAGAAGTTTTGGCTGTGGGAGGATTAGCCACGTTAGTAGTAGTCATGGTACAGCAAAATAGAGGACCAGAGGAAATAATATCATTCCTTGGTTTATTTGGGATTGCTGTCTTCCGATTAATTCCTTCAGCAAATCGTATGCTTAATTCTATTCAATCGCTTCGTTTTGGACTACCTGTAGTTGAAATTCTACATAAAGAACTCCATTCGGTCGAGAATGAGGTTATTGCTTTGAAAAAAGAAATGGTAAAAAGTGAGAAAGAAGAGCAGTCACTTCATTTCAATGACAATATTTCCATTGAGAAATTATGCTTCAGTTATTCGAAGGATACACCCGAAGTATTAAATAATCTTAGTTTTAAGATTTCTCGCAATGATGCGATAGGAATTATTGGAGAAAGTGGATCTGGAAAAAGTACGGTAGTTGATTTGATTTTAGGTCTTCTCCTCCCAACAAAAGGTAATATCTACGTTGATGGAGTAGATATTAAAAGTGATTTGAGGAGTTGGCAGCGAAGTATTGGTTATGTTCCTCAAAGTATATACCTAACTGATGACACCCTCAGAAAAAATATAGCTTTTGGACTTCCAGATGATGAAATTGATGATGCAGCAGTTGATCGTGCAGCCAGTGCTGCTCAACTCAGTTTATTTATCAATGGATTAAATGAGGGGTTAGATACTTTTGTGGGTGAAAGAGGAGTTCGACTATCGGGTGGCCAAAGACAACGCATTGGAATTGCTAGGGCATTATACTTTGATCCTGAAGTAATCGTATTAGATGAAGCAACTAGTGCATTAGATACTGAGACTGAGGAGGGTGTTATGCATGCCGTAGAAAAGTTGAAAGGGGAAAAACGCTTATCATCGTTGCCCATCGTGTATCAACATTGAAGGGTTGTAATAAAGTAATCCAATTTGATAAGGGTAGGTTAGTAAAAGAATGCACATTCGATGAGTTAGAAATTACGTGATACTGCTCATCTTCAATTATAAAAAATATTTTAGCATGTACTTTTGTCATTCAATAAGCTGCGAAGCATTAATTTTAAAAATTAGCAGTAACTTGTTAGGTGCAAATTTTAGAAATCATAAATCAAAAGTATAAATCCGTTACTAACTAACCCATTTTCTGTTTTCATAAAAGACCATTTATATTTTTAAAGGATTAGTTTAATGAGCATTGAAGCCTGTAAGATAATAGAATTACCGAAGATATCAGATGTTAGGGGGAATCTGACCTTTGTTGAAAGTGAACGTCATGTTCCTTTTGATTTAAAGCGAGTATACTATCTGTATGATGTCCCAGGAGGTGCAGAGCGTGGTGCTCATGGACATAAAAACCTTGAACAATTTATTGTTGCACTGTCTGGAAGTTTTGATGTTTTACTTGATGATGGACATAATAAAAAAAGAGTTCAAATGAATCGCCCATATTATGGATTATATGTCTGTCCAATGATATGGCGTGATATTACCAACTTTTCTTCAGGAGCAGTTTGTGCAGTATTTGCATCAGAATATTATGATGAGGCTGATTATATTAGGGACTATAATCAATTCTTAGAATCGGTAAAGGGGACTTAAAAAGTGAGTAAGATACCTTTTTTAGATATTCGATCTGTTTATAAAGAAATACAACCAGAGCTGGATGATGCCTATCATAGAGTAATGAAGTCTGGCTCTTACATTAAGGGCAAGGAGCTAGAGTCTTTTGAATTTGAATTTGCTGAATATTGTGGTGCTAAATACTGTATAGGCGTAGCAAATGGTTTGGATGCTTTAAAACTAATACTAGTTGCATATGGTATTGGTGATGGTGATGAGGTAATTGTACCCTCCAACACATTTATCGCTACATGGCTAGCGGTCTCACATGTTGGAGCGATTCCTGTTCCAGTCGAACCTAGTTTATCCACGTATAATATCGATGCCGAAAAAATTGAAGAAAAAATCTCAGATTCCACCAAAGCAATAATTGCTGTTCACCTTTATGGTCAATCAGCGGATATGAACTCAATAAATAAAATAGCAAAAAAATATAATTTGAAGGTTATAGAAGATGCTGCACAGGCACATGGTGCTAAATATCATGGGCAAATAGTTGGCAGTCTAGGAGATGCAGCAGCATTTAGTTTTTATCCAGGCAAGAATCTTGGTGCTATAGGAGATGGAGGCGCTGTTGTAACAAATGATATAGAGATTGCAGATGAAGTACGTATGTTGGGGAACTATGGCTCAGTGAAAAAATACCATAACGAAGTTATCGGATTTAATTCAAGATTAGATGAACTTCAAGCAGCTTTACTGCGAGTCAAATTGAATAAGATGGATCAATGGAACGAGCGAAGAAGAGAAATATCATCAATATATACGAAATTGTTTGCTGATTTTTCCGAAATCAAACTCCCCTTTGTTGGTCATGGTTATGAACACGTATGGCATCTATTTGTTGTTCAACATGAAAAACGAGATATGTTCATGAAAAAATTAACAGAGTCTGATATTGGTAGCATGATTCATTATCCAATTCCACCCCATTTAACTGGCGCATACAAACATTTATCCATTGAAGAAGGGGACCTACCTATTGCAGAGGCTATGGCAGATCGTATTATCAGTCTGCCGATATATCCCCAGATAGATTCTAAACTGCTTTCAGAAAAGCTGTTTAGACTACTTGCCACTTATTAAAAAACTAATGCCAAACTCCTTTCCATTGGTATCGATCTTAATTATTTGTTATAAGCAGGAAAGGTTTATTAAGGATGCTATAGAAGGAGCACTTAATCAGGATTATCCAAATATAGAGATAATTATTACTGATGATAATTCACCAGATAGAACTGGTAGCATTTTAAAATCTTATCAGGAAAAATATCCCGATAAAATCCGCGTTTATACAACCGAAACAAATCTTGGTGTAACAGGCAATCATAACCACGGACTTAGATTATGCAAAGGAGAGTATGTAGCTATTCAAGGTGGAGACGATGTATTTCTTCCTGGTAAAATCTCATCACAGGTACAATGGTTGGAAGAGGTTCCATCTAGGGTTCTTTGTTATCATGATATGGATGTCTTTAATAATGAAACAGGTGAAACTATGTGGTATTGGAGTGAAAGATTTAAAATGCGAAGAGGAAATTTCAAAAATGTAATTATGCATGGTGCCTTTATGTGTGGATCGTCCCTGATGTGTAAGCGCAGTAGTTGCAAAGAAGTATATTTTGACGAAAGAATAAAGATTTCGTCCGATTGGTTATTTGTGATTGATTGTCTTTTATACTCCAAGGGAAGTATAGGTTATTTGCCTGATGTGTACGGGAAATACAGACGACATGATAGTAATGTTACTTTATCTTCTTCATATGAGTTTGACGAAGTAATGTGTACTCTCAATATCATAAATCAAAAATATCCTAGAACTAAAAGCTATACCTCCTTTCGTGCTGCTGTTGCACACCAAATCGAATCAAAGAGATTAATATCAAAAGGGGAAGTATGGATTGGATTAAAATATTTTGTAAAAGCTTTGATAAGAAGTCCAAATGGTTTTTTCAACGGGGTTTTAAAATATTTTCATAGAATTCTTGGTCAGCCTGTATAATCTTTTTTAGCTTAATACTATAAGTAGTATTCAAATCAATTTAATGAAAGAAAAAAATTACAATACTTTTTCTAAAATCCTTTTATTTTTTGCATCATTACTACTAATTCTTAACCCTTACACTAGCATGGGAAATCTTGGTTTTTATGCTACATTGCCTCTTGTCATCATGGCTTTACGCTCTGCTATTTTTCCAATATTCATTCGTAAACGTGGGTTCTTGTTACTCTTATTAATTACGATAAGTTTTTATGCTGTGTTTATCTCTGCTGTGAATGATATTTTTCAAATAGCGCATCTGTACGTAACTATATCAATGATTATTACGATTATTATATCTATTGGTTTATGGAGCTATTGTCGCAAAAAAGCAATCAACTTTGACCAATTATTATTTGTATTTCTAGGATGCATTGTATTTAATTCAATCGTAATCGTCTTAGAGCTAATACTACCTCAATTTCGAGTGTTCATTGAATCATTTCTGGTTCAAAGTGCTAGCGATTACACAATAAGTAACCGTTTCAGAGGGATTGCGTCAAGTGGTGGAGCAGCACTATCTATCCTGTCTCCAATAGGTATAGCTTTAACTTTTCAACTATATATTAAAAAACACATAGGTTCATGGTTTGTTGCTACCTGTGTATTATTCTTATTTATGAGTTGTTTTTTAATAGGCAGGACAGGGCTTGTTCTGTCATCGATCCCAATTACCTTTTTTATTTTTTGGTCAATAAGAAATAGTTATTCAAAACTTATCATTTTGGGAATACCAGTTTTTATAATTACCTATTTTACATTCTCTTTATCAATTAATTATCTTGAAGAAGTATTTGGGGAATCTTTTATTTTCTATACTGGAGGGTTTCTATTTGAAGAACAAGGGTTAGAGACTGAGGGAACTCTTGGGTTTATAGTAGAATACTTGAAAACGGTTCCTACTGAGTGGCCATATATTTTAACAGGGTATGGATATTTTGGACACTCAGATTTTACGCCAAGATCTGATTCTGGATTAGCTAGAATGTTTATGGCAATTGGATATCTTCTTGGTTTAGTCTACTATGTATTATTTTTCAAAATAATATCTTTGTTTTCAAATAAAGATAACTTGTTTATTCTTATTTCTGGTTTTACTGTTTTGATTTTTGCTGAAATAAAAGAGTCAATACTACTGTCCCAATTTGCCTCACGACTCATGATAATTATTGCGATCTTTTCTTATCTTGAATCTATGTTAGAACATTCCTCAAGATTTAACACTTCAAAAATATTGAAGTGATTACCTTTTTTGAAAATACTTTAGAAAACATCCATAAAAATCTTGGGATATAATTTGATTTAAACCTTGAAAAATTCAAAAACACATAATAATAAGCCTAGTGTGAAAATAGTTCATATAATTATTGGCCTTAATGTTGGCGGGGCTGAACTGATGTTAAAAAGACTAGCTTTATCACAACTTAATGATGGGATATATGATATAACAGTAATTTCATTGACTAGTCTTGGTAAAGTTGGTCAACAACTGAACGATAAAGGAATACAAGTTAAATACCTTGGAATGAAATCTTTTTTCCATTTAGCAACTGGTTTTATAAGGTTATTTAAAATTCTTAGCCAAAAACGTCCATGCATTGTTCAAACATGGATGTATCATGCAGATTTGATAGGCGGTGTTGCTGCTAAGCTTGCGGGTTGTTCTAAGATTATTTGGGGGATTAGAAATACCGATACATTCTATGGTAGAGGACTCTCTAGGTCAACTGCTGTACTTCTTAAAGCATGTGCGGTACTGTCCTCCATCATCCCGCACACAATTGTTTGTGTTGCTAGAGAAGGGAAAAAAGCTCATATAGTCAAAGGATATAAAAGAAAAAAAATGATGGTTATTGGTAATGGATTTGATACAAAAAAATTTAAGTCAAAAAAGAATATTCGACATAAAATTCGTGATGAATTAGGGATAAAGAATAATCATATAGTAGTAGGATCAATTGGGCGTTATAATGAATATAAAGATCATAAAAATTTCATTCAGAGTGCAGGTAAAGTAGCTTTGAAAGATGAAAATGCTCTATTCTTACTTGTAGGTCAAGGTGTAAGTTTAGAAAATAAATTTCTTTCAAAATGGATTGAAGATACGGGTTTTTCAGATCGTTTTATTCTACTAGGTGAGAGATCTGATATCCCATCTATATTAAATGCTGTAGATATCTTTTGTTTACATTCAATTAGTGAGGGTTTCCCTAATGTTTTAGGCGAGGCAATGTCTGTAGGTCTCCCTAGTGTAGTTACTGATGTTGGAGATGCAGGTTTATTGATGGGTGATGCTGGTTTATTGGTTCCACCTAGAGACTCAAAAGCATTATCTCGGAGTGTAAACAAACTTATTCAGCAACCAGAAAAGCGTTTATTGCTTGGTACAACAGCAAGAAAACGAATCAAAAAAAACTTTTCTATTTCTATTATAAAAAATCAATATGATGAATTATATAAAAGAGTATTAAGCACCTAAGAAAAAAGCATTGTTAAGTGTATTTTGAATAAAATTAAGAGTTAAATAATATAATATGACAAAATTAAATATTTTTAAATGAGTGTTAAAGTTTTTCGATCTTTATGCTAAAAAATAAATACAAAAAAGCGAGAGCAAACAGCTAATGTGTGGCATTGCTGGTTTTATTGGATTTGGTGATTTTCAGATTTCGGATACTTCTGAAATTGCAAAGCAGATGGGTAATGCTATAAGCCATAGAGGACCAGATAATCAAGGTGTCTGGAAAGATGATGGAGGGCAAATGGCTATGGTGCACCAGCGTCTATCAATTCTTGATTTATCTTCTACCGGGCATCAGCCAATGTTTTCTTCGTCTGGGAACCTTGTAATCGCTTTTAATGGCGAAATATATAATCATCTCGACCTACGTACAGAACTTCAAAAAAATGATCTATCAGAAATAAGATTCAGAGGTTGGCGAGGGCATTCCGATACTGAAACATTGATTGTGGCCATAGAGACTTGGGGATTGGAGGAAACACTTAGAAAGTCAGTAGGTATGTTTGCTTTTGCCCTATGGAATCGTAAGGAAAAATCGTTAACACTAGTGCGTGATCGTATTGGAGAAAAACCACTTTATTATGGATGCCAAAAAGGGATCTTTCTATTTGGTTCAGAATTAAAAGCTTTAAAGGCGCATCCTATGTTTGAAGGAAATATCGACCGTAATGCTATGACATTGCAATTGCGTCATAATTACATTGCAGCACCTCATTCAATATATGAAGGAATAAGAAAGTTGTCGCCTGGAACGTATCTTGAGCTAAAAAGTCATAAAAATGAATTTTTATTAAATGAACTACCAAAGCCTATACCATATTGGTCGTTAGAGGATGTTATTACTAAAGGACAAGAAAACCCTTTTGAAGGAAGTGATATAGATATAATTAATAGACTCGACGGTGTATTGCGTAAATCTGTAAAACAACAAATGATTTCTGATGTCCCATTGGGTGCTTTTCTTTCTGGAGGTATTGATTCTTCTGTTATTGTGGCATTAATGCAAACTCAATCTTCAAATCCAGTCAATACATTTTCCATTGGATTTAACGAGTCAGACTTCAACGAAGCAGAATATGCTAAGAAAGTGGCTAACCATTTGGGTACTAATCATACAGAATTATACGTAACGCCAAAACATGTAATGGATTCAATACATCGTTTACCTTTGCTCTATGATGAACCGTTTTCTGATTCATCACAAATTCCAACCTTTCTTCTTTCAGAAATGACACGCAAACATGTAACTGTGTCGCTTTCAGGAGATGCAGGAGATGAGCTATTTGGCGGTTATAGTCGATATTCCATTGCTCAACAACTCTGGGGCAATATTAATCGATTTCCTTTAAAATTGCGATATTGGGGTGGAGGTGCACTTAAAGCACTTAAAGCAGAGCACTGGAATAAAGTTCTTGAACGTATTCAGTACTTTTTTCCTGAAAGGTGGCATCGTGCCAATTTGGGTGATAAAATACATAAAGGTGCTGCTATCTTAGATAGCAATAGTCTTGATGAGTTGTACTTGAGACTTATATCCAATTGGGATGTCCCATCATCCATAGTGATAGGGGGGCATGAACCGAGAACGCACTTAACTGCTGAAATTCCACATTTCCCAGCCCTTGATGGTGTTGAACGTATGATGGCATTAGACACTATTACTTACCTACCTGGTGACATTCTGGCTAAGGTAGATCGTGCCGCTATGGGTGTATCATTAGAAACCAGAATCCCTTTTCTTGATCATCGGCTATTAGAATTTGCTTGGAGTTTGCCCTTATCGATAAAGATTCGCAATGATAATGGTAAATGGATTCTACGACAAGTTTTGAAAAAATACATACCTAATGAACTTATAGAGCGACCTAAAATGGGCTTTGGTTTGCCAATAGATTCTTGGTTAAGAGGCCCACTCCGTGATTGGGGGGAAAGTTTGTTAAGTGAATCACGTTTACGTAATGAAGGATTCTTTAATCCAGCACCCATTCGAAAAAAGTGGGAAGAACATCTATCGAGTGAACGCAATTGGCAGTATCCTCTGTGGGATGTATTAATGTTCCAAGCGTGGCTTGAGCAGCAATAGAGAGATGTAACTTTTAAATTTTGTTATTTATCTAAGATTAAGTGAGATTGGATGTAATTAGAGGTCGGTTAAGTCGGTCTTTTCAGTCAATATTTACCTAAAATTTGTAAATTAGAAATGTCCTAAGAGGTATTATTGTGGGAAAAGTAAATGATCAGAAAATCGTAGATGTTATAGAGAACGATTGGATTAAACAACTAGGAATAGTTGTTGTTGGAAAAATCAGTTCTTGTAAGGAATGCAATTAAATGAAAATTTGTATTGCAGGCAAGAATTCTATTGCAATTGATACAATAAAGTATCTTCTTAATGGTTTAAATTTAAATCATGATAATATTTGTATAATCACTAATCGTACTGATGATGGGGAAGATACATGGCAGCCATCGCTAAAAAAATATTCTTTAGAAAATGAATTAGCTTTAGTGGATTTAGAGAATATTTATAATATTGAAAACTTACTTTTTATATCGCTTGAATACGATAAAATAATTAAACCTAACCTATTTAAAAGTGACAAATTATTTAATATACATTTTTCTTTATTGCCCAGGTATAAAGGAATGTACACCAGTGTTCATCCCATCTTAAATGGAGAAAAAAATAGCGGTGTTACATTACATGAAATAGACCCTGGTATAGATACAGGTGATATTTTATTTCAAAAGTCGTTTGAAATAAACATTGATGATACATCGCGCGATCTTTATTTAAAATATTTACATTATGGCAAAGAATTAATTATAAACAACTTGCCATTTCTTTTGAATAATAATTATTCATCTAAACCTCAAGGTTTTGTTAATTCATCCTATTATTCAAAAAAATCTATTGATTTTAATAATATCATCATTGATCTTAACAAAACATCTTTCGAGATACATAATCAATTAAGAGCCTATATTTTCCCAGAATACCAATTGCCATCATTAAAAAATAATCTCATTAAGAAAAGTGTCATTAAAGACGAATTCATTGGCACAAAAGTATTTACTGAAACTGATGAGAAAATAATTTTGAGTGGTATCGATGGATTTAAAATAGAAGCTCTCAAAAAATGATCTCCTTTTTTGATATAAATAATATTAATAAATCTCACTTTGTGGGGTATTGTTATTTATAGAGTAATTGTTTAATCAAAAATGAGGCAGGTTATTTTCTCCTTATTTGTATCTAAACTTAATAGATTAGTATCAATTATTTAATTGTATCAAGCTGATAGTTTTTTCGTGAATAAGGTAAATGTAGATATAGAAGATTATTTTATGGAATGGGATTATTCAAGCAATGAAATTTCATAAAAAAAGGTATTGATTAAATGAAAAAAGAAAATATTGACCATCTGACGGTAGAAGGTTTTGGTGATGAATGGAACCGTTTTGATCAATCATCACTTTCAAATGAAGAACATCAAAGATATTTTGATATGTATTTTAGTATTTTCCCAAAAGATATTTTGAACGAAAATTCTGTTGGGTTTGATTTGGGCTGTGGAAGTGGTAGATGGGCAAAATTAGTTGCTCCTCATGTTGGGACTTTAAAGTGCATTGACCCAAGTAATGCAATTGAGGTAGCAAAGGCAAATTTAAGAGAAAATCTAAACTGTGAATTTTTTAAAGCAGGTGTTGATAATATGCCAATTGATGATAACAGTATGGATTTTGGATACTCTCTAGGTGTTTTGCACCACGTCCCTAATACTCAGACTGCCATAATTGACTGTGTCAAGAAGCTGAAAAATGGTGCTCCTCTTCTATTATATTTATATTATTCATTTGATAATAGGCCAATATGGTATAGGGCATTATGGCAGCTAAGTGAACTACTTAGATTTTTGATATCAAGATCTCCAAAAGGGATTAGATATATATTAAGTCAAATAATTGCTGTTTCCATATATCTACCACTTTCAAGATTATCAAGAATTCTAATGAAGCTAGGAATCAATACGGAAAACATGCCACTTTATGCTTATCGAAATAGCAGTTTTTACACCATGCGTACAGATGCATTAGATAGATTTGGAACAAGGTTAGAAAGAAGATTTTCTAAAAAACAAATAAGAGAGATGATGGAAAAGGCAGGACTTGAAAAAATAAACTTTTCAAATAGCATACCTTTTTGGCTTGCTATAGGTACAAAGAAAAAAGAGATGATATAAAATAGATTTGTCAATCAGTTTAAACAATAATTATGAGACTGATTTCACACTTTTTTCATATTCAAATCATTCTAACGAAAATTATGGTTTGAACCTAAAAAGAAGATTAAATAATCGTAAATCTTAAAATGAATAACATGAGACCATAATATGTGCGGTGTTTATTGTTCTATAAATACTAAAAAACCAAATCTCAAAAAATTAAAACAGGTTCTAGACCACAGGGGGCCTGATAGTTGTTATGAGTACTTACATAATAATGTCTACTTCTTCCATTCAAGGTTAGCAATTCAAGATCTAACAAGTGGCGCTGACCAACCATTTCATCATGGGAACTTATCCATAATATACAATGGAGAAATATACAATCATCTTGAACTAAGAAAATTAACACAAACCTTTAAATACAGTACAAATTCAGATACTGAAACCTTAATAGCTCTATACCAAAAGTATGATGAAAATATGTTTGAATTACTTGATGGAATGTTCGCCTTTATTATCTTTGATAAAATTAAAAACAGAATTTTCATAGCGAGGGATAGAGCAGGGAAAAAACCTTTATATATGTACAAAAAAAATGAAAAACTTGTTTTCTCAAGCGAATTGAATGCAATTATTCAAAATGTAAAAGGCATTGAAATCAACGAGGATGCGATAAATGCATATTTGAGGTGCGGGTTTTTCTTCAAAGGATATTCTGCTTATAAAAATGTATCTGAGGTAGAGCCTGGATGCTATTATAAAATAGATTTAAGCACTTTAAGGATAAAAAAAACAAAATATTTCGATTTGATGGACATATATAATAAACCAAAAATTAAATCCTTTGATAAATGTATTGAAGAAGTTGAACAAGGTCTCAAAAAAAGTATCCAATCCAGATTACTATCATCCGATCTTGAGGTAGGCGCGTTTTTAAGTGGAGGAATTGATAGCTCATTAATTGTTGGTATTGCCTCTAACTACGTAACAAAATTAAAAACCTTTACTGTAAAATTTGATGGGACCTATGATGAGTCAAGGCTTGCTAGAATGACAGCTTCTAAATACAATACTGATCATCATGAGGTTCAAATTGAAATGAATTTGAAAAATGATATTGAAAATATTTTGCTTAAATATGGCCAGCCTTTTATGGATAGTAGTGCAATACCTAGTTATTATGTATCTCGGGAAGCAAAAAAGTATGTAACGGTAATCCTCAATGGTGATGGTGCTGATGAACTTTTCGGTGGATATAGAAGATATCTTCCAGCTTTATATAGAAATTTCAAAACTATTCGTTACTTAAGCTTTATCCAAAATCTATTACCAAAATCAAACTCAAAAAGTTCAAAATACAATTACTTTAAGCGTCTACTTTCAATGTCAAATAAAAACGGGCTAGACTATTATTTAAGCTCGACGACTGATATTTTTGAAGACCATATCTTCTTTAACAAAAGTAAAGTTATTCAACAGATGAAATCTTTTATCGATGAAGTTTTAAAATCTAATCTTTCATTTTTTGAAAAAATGTTATACCTAGATTTCAATTTAATTCTTTCCAGTGATTTATTGCCTAAAATGGATATTGCAACAATGACCAATTCTCTTGAAGGAAGAAGCCCTTTCTTAAGCAAATATTTATTAGAAACTGCACCTCGAATTCCTGATAATTATAAAATTAGGCTCTGGCATACTAAGTATGTATTAAGGAAGCTAGCAGAAAAATATATTCCAAATAAATTGATCAATCAACCGAAGAGAGGTTTTGAAGTTCCTTTAACTAGATGGATCAACATTGATTTGAAAGAAAATATTTATGATTCACTTACTTCAACTAGTTATAGTTCTAATTTTATTTCTAAAGAATTTATTAATTCTGTTTTATCAAAAGAGATTAATGTTTCTGAAAATAAAAGGGCTAAAATGCTTTGGGCTATGTATTGTTTAGAAGTATGGAAGAAGAACTTTGATTACATTCAGGATCAGTGAAGAAACAAATAAAATTCTTATTAATAGCGAGTTATCCTGAATCGGTATTAAAGTTTAGGAAGGAACTACTTCAATCTATACTATCCCGTTCAATATCTGTACATTTAATATCACCGCGTTTCTCATCATCTAAATCAGATAAAAAAATAATTGAAAATATGGGTATAAAAATTCATGAACTTTCTCTTAGCCGAAGTACAATTAACCCTCTAAAAGATATATACTCTTTTATTAAAATTCTTTTGGTATTAAAAGAGGTAAGGCCTCAATATGTATTAGCATATACAATTAAACCTGTCATATATGGTTTAGTTGCATCACACATAGCAAAAGTACCATCTAGTTTTGCTTTAATTACTGGTTTAGGTTATGGATTTACTGGAAAAGTATTTGGTTGGAAAAAAGTTCTGCGAATTGTGTTGCATTATATGTACAAAATTGCACTCAGGAATTCAAGCAAGGTATTTTTTCAAAATAGAGATGACAAACAATTATTTGAAAAATTAAATATATCCCCACAATCAACAAAAAATATTGTAGTTAACGGCTCAGGTGTTAATCTACAAGATTATCCAAAATCACCCTTGCCTGAAGAAGCCTCTTTCTTGATGATCTCAAGATTACTCGTAAACAAGGGTGTCCGCGAATATGCTCTTGCTGCTGAGAGATTAAAAAAAGTATATCCAAAAGTAGATTTTAAGCTTGTTGGCTGGATTGATGAAAATCCTGATGCAATTGGACATATGGAACTTAATGAATGGATAAATCGTGGCGTCATATCTTATTTGGGTAAATTAGAAAATGTGCGACTTGCAATTGCAAAAACGAGTGCTTACGTTTTACCATCATACAGAGAAGGTACGCCTAGGACTGTGTTAGAAGCTATGTCTATGGGTCGACCCATAATAACAACAGATGCACCAGGATGCAGAGAGACTGTTGATCATGGTATTAATGGATATTTAGTACCTGTAAAATCTGTTGATGCTTTAGAGAATGCTATGAGAAAACTTATAATCAACCCAAAATTATTCTTTGAGATGGGGAAGGAATCTAGACGAATAGTTGAAGAAAAATATAACGTTCATAACGTAAATACTTTTATGCTAAAAGAAATGGGGATTAATTAATGAAAACAATAATTGATCTTTCTTTGTCTATTTTTGCCATAGGTCTATTGTCGCCAATTTTAATATCAATAGGGTTGATCATTCTTTTTTCTATTGGAAGACCTATTATTTTTGTTCAAACTCGGCCAGGATATGATAAGAGGCCTTTTAAGTTTTATAAATTTCGAACAATGACAAACTTTGTTAATGATTCTGGCGACTTGTTGCCAGATGAGGCCAGACTAACCAAGCTTGGATCATTTCTTAGAAAAACAAGTCTTGATGAACTGCCGTCTCTTTGGAATGTTGTTAAAGGAGATATGAGCTTAGTTGGGCCTAGACCACTACTTATGGATTACCTTCCACATTATTCAGAACAGCAAATAAGGCGCCATGAAGTAAAACCAGGCATAACAGGTTGGGCGCAAATTAATGGTCGCAATCTAATTTCGTGGGAAGAAAAGTTTAAATTAGATATTTGGTATGTTGATAATCAATCTCTTTGGCTAGATATAAGAATTATTATTTTAACAGTTTGGAAAGTAATTACTGGTGAGGGAGTAAGTCCTAAGGAAAGATCAATTATGAAAAGATTTGATGATTGACAAACGAATTATTGTTATCAGTGATATACATGCAAATGTAAATGCTTATAAATCTGCACTTAAAAAGGCACGGGAATTAGGTTTTGATCTTATAATAAATCTTGGAGACCTTCTTACTTATGGTTGTGATACAAAAGAAACTATTGAACTGACAAATCAAGCAGTTCAAAAAGACAATATGGTAGTTATTAAAGGAAACCACGATCAACTCTATTTTGATTTAAAGCGCGGTGATTTCACCTATTTTAAAACTTTACCAACCTGGATCAAAGATTCAATAAGTTGGACAATCGAAAATACTAATTTAGAAAACTTTGAAAAACTTTTTAATTGGCTTGATCATTATAAATTAGATAATACTTATTTTGCTCATGCAAATCCCTTTGAATATGGTAACTGGTCGTATTTGAATTCGAACGAAAAATATATCGAAGCTGCACATAGTTTATATGGTAAGCAAAAATCTATTGGCATTTTTGGACATACTCACCGAAGGAATATCTCTCTTATTTCAAATAATAATGTGGTGAAATCTATGCGGGAGCAGAAAATAGTTTATGAAATTGATTTAATAAAAAATCTTGCTTTGATAATTAACTTAGATTCCATTGGGCAACCACGAGGCGGTTCTAAACCATGCACACTGCTTGTATTAGATATAAAAGAGAATCTATTTGATATAGATTTTGTTGAATTTAATTATGATTTAAATAAGCATAAAGAAAGTATTTATAGAGCATCATTTTCAAAAGAAACCCAAAAAAAAATATTCTCCTTTTTTTAATCTGAATTTAGTTGAACTTTTCATATATGAATAAAATAAAAGTATTAGTTACTGGAGCAGGTGCTCTCCTTGGCCAAGGTATAATAAGATCCTTAAAACAATCATCTTTCAAAATACATATTGTGGGTATTGATCCCAGTCCTCTATCTGCTGGTTTATATTGGTGTGATTCATCTCATATAATCCCTTTTGCAAATGAACCTAATTATATTGATCAAATTATTAAAATAATTAAAGATGAAAAACCGGACGCAATACTTGTTGGGACTGATGTAGAGTTACATCTATTTGCAAAGCACCGAAAGTATTTTGAAGAAAACCTTGGTACTAAAGTTTTAGTTAGTAGTAAACGCGTTATTGATATTGCAGATGATAAGTACCGGACCTTTGAATTTTTAAAAGATAAGGGTTTCAATTATCCAGAATCATGCTTACCTGGGGATGAAGAAAAATTGATTGAGAAAGTTGGATTTCCATTGATTGTTAAACCTCGAGTTGGAGCAAGATCTTATGGTGTCCATAAAGTTTATGATTATGAAATGCTAAAAAAAGTAATTGAAAATGAAAAGGGTGTCCTGATTCAAGAGTGCGTTGGTAATTCCATAAACGAATATACTGCAAGTGCATTAGTTTTTAATGGGGTATGCGAAGCATCAATAGTTATGCGAAGAGAGTTACGGGATGGTAATACTTATCGTGCATTTGTAGAAAACTATGAAAACTTGAATCATAAAATTCGTATTTTAGGGGAGGCGCTTAAACCACATGGGCCAGTAAATTTTCAGTTCATGCTCGACGAATCTGAAATAAAAGTATTTGAAATTAATTCAAGATTTTCTGGAACGACACCTCTACGTGCCCATGCAGGTTTCAATGAGGTTGAACTTTGCCTTAAACAGATTTTATTTAATGAATCTATTACTCAACCGGAGATCAAAGAAATCACAATACTTCGTCATTGGAGTGAAACAATTATAAATAGTAATAACCTAATAGATTAAATTGAAATGTAGGATTATGTCTAACAGTCGTAAACATCTTATTGTCACTGGAGCAGGTGGTTACCTAGGTCAACATCTTGTTAATAGAGCACTTGAAAATGATTGGGAAGTAATAGCTCTCATACATAACAACAATCCTTTTCCTGAAAATTGTGCAGGACTAACTGTTAAAAAATGGGATTTAGGTAAGATAGATGAAATATCAGAAATTTTCAATGATTCCTGTATCCTTGTTCATTCAGCCGCGTACATACCAAAAAATCATAACTCATCTAATACTGCAGAGGAATGCTATAAATACAATGTTCTTGCGACTCTTAGGCTTTTGCAGGTCGCGCTAAACCGAAATATATCACACTTCGTTTATTACTCTGCTGGTAATGCGTATAGCATAGAAAATCGACCAGCAACAGAAGAAGATTCTTTATATCCCTTTGGTAAAGCTGTTATCTATCTTTCTAGCAAAATCTCTGGTGAAATTCTTGTAAATCATTTCAGTGATATTTGGTCTATTCCTGCCACAATACTTCGTATATCCACTCCATTTGGACCCAATAATTCTTCGGTTATAAATAAAATTTTATTCTCTTTAAAAAATTCCACCGCTATAAAGCTAAAAGAAGGAGGATGCCACGCTGCTGATTTTGTATATGTAGATGATATAATAGACGTGACACTTCAAGCAATTAATACAAAAACAACTGGCATTTTTAACATTGGATCTGGTATCCGTACATCATTACTTGAAGGGGCTAATATTATTGCCGACATTCTCAATGTAAATAAAGATCTGATCAATATAGATCCTGTTCCAGAAAATTATATGGTAAAAGGATATCCTGCTTTGGACTTTACCAAAGCATGTAAACAATTGAATTTCTCACCAATGTCATTCGAAGATGGTTTATGTAAAATAATCCAAAAAGAATTCAATTAAGAAATAGTATTTATCATAAATGAAAAATAATCGTATTTATCTATCTCCACCCCATATGGGTGAGAATGAAAAAAAGTATCTTACAGATGCTTTTAACTCAAATTGGATCGCACCCCTAGGTCCTAATGTGGATGCATTCGAACAAGAGATTAGCTCATATATAAGAACAGGTTATGCTGCCGCTTTGAGTTCTGGAACCAGCGCTTTACATCTTGCTTTAATAATCGCTGGTGTGGAAGAAAGCGATAAAGTCCTTTGCCCAAGTCTTACCTTTTCAGCTACAGCAAACGTTATAATGTATCAAAAAGCAAAGCCCATATTCCTGGACTCAAACCCAAAAACCTGGGTTGTAGATTTAGATGTTCTTGAGAAAGCCATTGTTGAACATAAACCAAAGGCTTTTATCTCTGTAGACATATACGGCCAAAGCTGTGATTATGAAACCATACTTAATCTATGTAACCAGTATAATGTAATCCTCATTGAAGATGCAGCAGAGGCATTAGGTTCAACTTATAAAAATGAGAAATGTGGTTCATTTGGTCAAATGGGTATATTTTCTTTTAATGGTAATAAAATCATAACAACTTCAGGTGGTGGGATGTTGGTTTCAGATAATGAGGATTACGTAAAAAAAGCTCGATTTTTATCAACGCAAGCTAGAGAACCAGAAATACATTATGAACACAAAGAACTGGGTTATAACTACCGTATGAGTAATTTATTAGCAGCAGTTGGCAGAGGCCAATTAGAATTAATTGATGATCGAGTTTCTAAAAGAATATCTATTTTTAATCACTATGAAGAATCATTATCGCATGTTGATGGGTTTACATTTATGAAAGAAGGGGATTCTTGTAAGTCAAATCGTTGGCTAACAACATTAACAGTAGACGACAAAATATCTGGGATATCCAGAAATCAAATAATTGAGTTCTTGGATAAGGAAAATATTGAATCACGACCAGTTTGGAAACCTATGCATATGCAGCACTTTTATAAAAAGTTTGATTATATTAAAAGTAACAGTCAAGATGTCTCTGCAGAATTATTTCAGAATGGTCTATGTTTACCTTCTGGGTCTAACTTATTGAAAGAACAACAAAATAGAATTATTGATATAATTTTATCATTAATTAAATAAAAATGACTTAAGTTTCAAAAATTAATCATCACATATTTAAATATTATTAATTCATTCATTCTCTTGAAGGCTCTGTAAAGAGTTTTTTTTATATTGGAAAGAAAAATAATGAAAAAAAGAAATATCAATTTAATGATTTTAGATGCTATAGCGTCGGTGCTAGCTCTATATCTATCTTTTTTAATTCGATTTGATTTTCAAATCTCTACAAGCTTTCTAGATATTTTTTTTAGTTGGGTACCATGGTTTGTTCTCATACAGATTTCTGTATTTTATATTGCAGATCTTTATGCAAGAATGTGGCGGTACACAAGTTTATTTGACTTATATGCAATTTTATCTTCTGTTACTGTAGTTACTTTATTATCGGTTATTTATATTTTTGTTGCCTTTGGTTCAAATGGATACCCAAGGTCTGTATTAATCCTATATTATATTATTAATGTGATTGCTACCGTTTCGCTAAGGTTGAGCGTAAGAGTTTATTACACTCATTATCATCAGGAATCTCCATTGAAATCTTCAAGCCAGAAAAAAGTATTGCTTTTAATTGGTGCAGGTAAGACGGGAGAAAAAATTGCTAGAGAGATAATGACCACCTCTCGAAATCAATACTCTATTGCCGGCTTCGTAGATGATAACGTGCAAAAATCTGGCGCTCTCCTTCATGGCAAAAAAATATTCTGCAAGATAAGTGAATTACCAAATTTAAATGTTCAATATGACGAGTTACTTATAACTGCTCCTTCTGCTTCAGGTGACCAAATGAGACGCATAGTAGATGTATGTAAACAAACTGGGAAACGTTATAAGACTGTTCCTGCTATTAATGAGATAATTGATGGTGAAATTTCAATGGCTGCAGTAAGAGATGTTTCCTACTCAGATTTGTTGGGTAGAGAGGAAGTGAAACTTGACATGAATTCAATTGAGAATATGCTTAAAGGCAAGCGAGTACTTATTACTGGAGCTGGAGGATCTATTGGCTCTGAACTTGTGAAACAATGTTTGTCATTTAGTCCAGCAGAAATCATCTGTTTAGATACAAGAGAAGAAAGTATTTATAAGCTTGAACAGTTTTTTTCCAAAATACACTCTAAAACTGTTTCAAAAACTGTCTTAGCTTCCGTAAACATTGAAAAAGAATGTGACAAGGTATTCTCAGAAAATCGTCCACATATTGTTTTTCATGCAGCAGCATATAAACATGTTCCAATTCAAGAACTTCATCCTTGGACTGCAGTAAATACAAACTTAGGAGGGACTTATAATATGGTTAGGTTATCTGACAAATATTCCGTAGACAAATTTGTTTTAGTGTCGACTGATAAAGCAGTGAACCCTGTTAATGTTATGGGTGCTACAAAAAGAGCTGCAGAAAAACTAATCCAATCATATAATGAAAATTCAGATACCACTTTTATGGCAGTACGCTTTGGTAATGTTTTAGGGAGCTCAGGCAGTGCTATACCAACCTTTCAAGAGCAGATTAACGAAGGCGGTCCCTTAACAATAACTCATCCAGAAATGACGAGATATTTTATGTCAATACAAGAAGCCTCTCAATTAATTTTACAATGTGGGGCAATAGGACGTGATGGTGAAATATTTCTTCTTGAGATGGGCAAACCGATACGTATAGTTCAAATGGCTAAAGATTTGATTAGATTATCTGGTTTTGAACCAGATGTTGACATACCTATCGTTTTTACTGGGTTAAGACCTGGAGAAAAGCTCTATGAAGAGCTTCAATTACTAAACGAACAAAAAGTGACAACATCGCACAAGAAAATAATGATATTAAAAGACAAAAAAAATCATATGCCCTGGGCGATTCTGAAAACAAGCATTGAAGAGCTAATCAAAGCTGCAAACAACTTGGATAGTGAAAGTATTCAAACTCTATTAGACCAGGTTATTCCAACATATATTCCAAGAAACATAGGCCATCAAAAAGAAGAAAATAAAAGTTTGCAAAGTAGACTTATTAAGGCGGAGGCGTAAACTCTTTCTATGACGACATTCTGTAAATACGAAAAAGATAATTTATAATTATACTTTTATACATCTCTTCTTGATTTAACATATAATCTTTTTCTTTTTATGTATTCAATTTATGTTTTTTCAATCATTTTAATTCAGTTTAGCTTTGTAATTGCTCAACCCATACCAATAGGCCAATTTGCATATAAAAGTAAGAAGTTAATTTATGATTCAGGAAAAAATTGGCAGTCAATAACAAATTTTGGTCCATTGAGGTATGGATTTGATAAAGAAAGAAAATCTCAAAATTCTTATAACCAAACTCTCAAATACATAGATGTAATGGTTACTATCGCAAGTAGAACCACTTCAATAAACGGGTTTGGTCGATCAAGGTATAATGACCATTTCTATGCTTACCTTTTTCCTGAATTTGCTAATGAAACTGGTGACAATAATCAATCAGTTTTGAGAAATTTAGTTAGTGGCAATCATGGTAGTAATTCTGGAATTGGATTTGAGAATAGTTGGTTTATTTTTCAAATTAGCAGAGGAAAAGAAAATTGGGGAGCTGGAAATGATATCCAACTCTCATTAAGCAAGTATAGTTCGAGCTACGATTATTTTCTATTAGGGTCTGACTATGGAAAAATTAGAGTTAGGTATATTCATGGATTTTTGGAGAAAGTTGAAAACGTTAACAGATACATTACTGCGCGGGCTTTGGAATATACAAATAAAAAGTCATTGGTAATTGGTTTGTCTGAAACTGTAATATATTCCGGTGAAAACAGGTCTTTTGATATTGGCTACTTAAACCCAGTGTCATCACATCTTGAGATAGAATTAAATAATCGTCTTAATATTGTTGGAGATGGGAACTCAAATGCTGTTTGGCAATTTCATTTAGATCTTTTACCATTTAAAAATTTCCGATTCTCTTTTAACTTTTTATACGATGAATTTGTTTTAGATCCTGATATTCAAATAGGGAAAGAAAATGGTAAAGCTTTTTCTTCACGATTGGCGTATTCTCCGACAATTTCAAACAAGTATTTATTAACATTTTATTGCTCTATAATAAATGTTGGCACTCCAACATTTAGACATGGAACAGGAACAAATAACTTCACACAAAGTGGTAGACCACTTGGATGGTCTGGAGGAAGCGATGGGCAAGAAATTCATATGGGAATAAACTATTTTAACTACAAAAATCTAATTACATCCTTTTCCTTTGGTCTTTTTGAAATAGGAGAAGAATCCATTATTAATAGAGCTTTTGATCCATATAAAGACTATATGAAAGGTAAATTCCCAAGCGGCCAAGTAGAGAAGAATTATTTCTATAGATTAGAAGTATCTTACAGTTGGAAGTTTAAATATTCAATATCATTTATAGCTGAAAGATATCAAAATTTCAACTCAATTTATCTTAATTTAAATGTACCTATTTTTCAATCTTTACAAAAAAAACTATAGATATCTAGCCATTTTTATAATTTTGATAAGGATCTTCCACCCATCAGATACCTTTAGCTTTTTCCCATCTTCAACACTTCTTCTATTATATTCTAAATAAATTTGACTTGCTTTGGTATTTTTGTTGCGAATTGTTAGTATTGATGATAATTCAACATCAATATCAAAACAAGATGCTGAGAGATGACAACCTTCTAAATCGCTTAGATAAAATGCTTTTGCGCAACAAAGAATGTCTTTATGATTTGATTTGAAAATTATATTAAAAAAACTGGTAAACATAAAATTACCCCAATCAAAATTTGATTTTAACGGATTCAAAGATTTAAACCTATATCCCATAATAAACTTTTTTTGATTACTCTCATCTAGAAGCATTAGTTTAGAAATATCAACAGGGTTTAGCTCCATATCACCATCATAAATTATAATTCTGTCGTTACTTGCTTTTGCTAAACCTTCTCTTAAAGCATATCCCTTACCTGTATTTTTCGGCAATGATATTAAAACAATACCTTTTTGGCCATTAAGAGC
>MDTG01229372.1_pt1 | contig 46666 bp, 36 predicted proteins | sample 811421 | NCBI WGS metagenome assembly MDTG01 (sample SAMN05326645, study PRJNA326480) | marine metagenome | isolation source: seawater | place: Pacific Ocean: South East | collected 2011 | reverse complement strand
CTCGCCGCCAGCATCACGTTGCCGCGGTCACCGGACATGCCGACGATGCCCTGCACGCTCCAGTCCTTGGACCGGTCCCAGTCGGTGCTGTCGGAGATGGACTGATGGTCCACCTGCAGCTCGAAGCCCTCGAAATCGCTGCGGGTGATGAAGTTCACCACGCCGGAGATGGCATCGGAACCGTACAGCGCCGCCGCGCCGTCCTTCAGCACTTCCATCCGCTCGATGGCGATGGTGGGCATCATGGACGCCGTGTCGACGAAGGCGATGCCGTCGTTGGTCAGGTTGGGCGCTTCCGCCTGGCGCCGTCCGTTCAGCAGCACCAGCGTGGAGTTGAGCCCCAGGCCGCGCAGGTTGATGTTCTCGGTACCGGTGGTCGCGCCGGAGCGCAGCGTGTCCGGATAGTTCTCGGAGCCGAGGTTGTAGGTCAGGTTCTGGGCCAGATCCTTCACCGAGATCGCCCCGCTCTTGGCAAAGTCCTCCTGGGTGACCAGGTCGAGCGGCGACGACGAATCGAAGCTCGAACGCTGAATGTAGGAACCGGTGACGACGATCTCTTCGATCGGCCCCTGGTCCTGTGACTGGGCCCATGCGGCACCCCCGGACAGCAGACCCAGGCTGCCGGACACGGTGATGCCCATGCGTAGCAGGTGTTTCATCGACTTCTCTCCCCTGGTGATTCGAAGGACCACACCTGACCCTGACGTCGAGCCCCGGGGACGGTGCTCGACAGGCGGAGGCGGTCTCGTGATGATGTCGAAAACCCGCGACTGCGGTGCGATGCAGGAAAAGGATATTCCGACAGGAAGTCCCGGGCGTGCTGCCCAAGCGCCGTTGCCGTCATGGCGTCTCTCCCCTCCATGGCCCCACGGGCTAGGAAGATTGAAACCTATTCTAAGTTTTCTGTAAATATTGAAATCAATTCTACGTTCGCTGTTAGCTTGACCGGTTGGACGTCTGCCGCCCAACGCGAGCCGGCAGACTGATCCCGGACGGCCAATCGAGGGGGAGGACACGATGCGCGGGGCATTGAGGATCGGCATCTCGGCCGCCGCACTGCTGTCGGCTGCGGCGGCGTGGCCCGCTACCGGGGCAGAAGACTGCACGGCCATTGAATCCGCCGAGGCACGTCTCGCCTGCTACGACCGGCAGCACGGACGAAGCGAACCGGCGGCACCCGCACAGCCCGCCCCTGCCCCCCGGGCAGCGACGGCGCCGGCCGCGCCCGCTGCCGACATGCCAGCCCCGCCGCCACCGGCCCCAGCCGCCGGCACCGCGAACGAACCGCCCGCCGCCGCGCCATCCGGGCAACCCGCGGATCCCGGGGCCTTCGGCCGGGAGCACCTGCCGGAACCGGCGCGCCCGCCGGAAGCGCCGGAGGCGCTCACGGTGGACGTGACCGCGGTCGGCCAGGGCATGACCGGCCGACGCTGGTTCCGCCTGGACAACGGACAGCTCTGGGAGCAGGTGACGGTGCGCCGCACGGGCATCGAAGCCGGCGACCGGGTGACGCTCACCCGCAGCCCCATCGGGACCTATCACCTGCGCCGGGCGGACGGCAGCAGCCGCAGCACCCAGGTGCGCCGGCGGGAGTGAGCGGGACGGGCGGTCAGTCCGGGGCTGCTTCCCAGCGCCGGGCCGCAGCCTCGTCGAACAACGCCATCTCGTCCGGCAGCAGATCCTCGGCTGCCTCGATGTCGCCGCCGAAGATCAGATAGGGCTCGCGATCACGCCGGTAGCGGGGCCAGTCCGGGGCGCCATCGGCCGCCGGAGCGCCCGTGGCCGCGAAGCTCACCCAGAAGTCCGACATGGCGTCGGCGAGGGCTTCGTCCGTCGCCGAGGCCGTCATCCCGGTATCGACGTTGTCGAACACGTAGCGGATCTCCGCCGCGTGATAGGCACCCAGCAGGTCCTGCCGGTCCCCGGGCGGCTCGTGGGTGAAGTAATACAGCCACACTTCCTGGCCGGCCGCCGCCGCCTGGCGCGCCCAGAACCGCATCGGCCAGGTGAAGGTCTCGTCCCGGAAGCTCGCCAGGAACGCCCCGACGTGATCGGTCGACGGGTCGTACACCTGCAGAAACCCCTCGGCCAGCGCGCCGAAGCGCTGGCGCACCGACCGTTCGAAAGCGGCGGCGGACTCCGGCGCGCGCCCGAGCGCCAGGGTCGTGCCCTCGTCGGCGTTGGAGCCCAGGATCAGCGGCACCCGATGCTGGCGACCCTCCCGGTAGGCGGTGGCGATCTGCTCCGGAAACACCCAGCCGTCGACGTTAGGCCGGGCCAGCGTCGGGTAGTCCATGCGCTCGAACGCGCCGAGCACGCGGTCCGCCGACAGGCCGCGCAGCGCCGCCAGTGAATCCACACCGGCCGCGTCCTCGAGCGCGAGGCCGCTGTTCTCGTGGGCTTCGAGGCCGAAGCGGGACTGCCGCAGCTCCGGGATCGGATAGGCGTGGGCGCCGCTCTGGCCGATGGCCTTGTGGAACAGCCCCGCCGCCAGCGGAGAGGCCGTGAGCTGATGCACGCTCCAGGCGCCCGCCGACTCACCGAAGATGGTGACGTTGCCGGGATCGCCGCCGAACCGGGCGATGTTGTCGCGCACCCACTCGAGCACGGCGATCTGATCCAGCGTGCCGTAGTTGCCCGACGCACCGTGCTCGGACTCCTCGCTGAGACCGGGATGCGCCAGGTAGCCGAACGCGCCGAGCCGGTAGTTGAACGTCACCAGCACCACGCCCTTCTTCGCCAGCCCCGCGCCGTCGTACCAGGGTGACGCGCCGCTGCCCCGGGTCAGGCCGCCGCCGTGAATCCACACCATCACCGGCCGTCGGGCCTTCTCGTCCAGGGACGTGGTCCAGACGTTGAGATACAGGCAGTCCTCGCTGCTCGGCGAGATGCCCCGCTCGAAGAACGAGCCCTCGGGATAGGGAAGCTGCGGACACTCGGGCGCGAAGCTCATGGCGAAACGCCGCCCGTGCCAGTCCTCGTGGGGCTCCGGCGGCCGCCAGCGCCGCACGCCCGTCGGCGGCGTGGCGTAAGGCACGCCCTTGAACACGTGCACCCCGTCGGACGTCAGGCCGACCAGGGTTCCGTTGTCGACGGTGACCGAGGGGTTCGCCGACGCCGGCGCGGACGCCAGCAGACCGACCGCGGCCGCGAAGATCAGGGCAGCGACGTGCCGGCAGAAGAACATGATGTGCACCGATGGGCTCCCGTTGGTCGTGATGCCGGCAGGCTAACACGCGCACCCCGGCCGGCAAGCCGGCAGCCAACCGATGCCCGGACCGGTATTATGATGACGTCATGAGCGCATCGGACATTCCAGAGGACGCCATCAGTCTGCAGTTCGTCCGCGCCAGCGGCCCGGGCGGACAGAACGTCAACAAGGTAGCCACCGCCGTGCAGCTCCGCGTCGACCTCGACCGCGCAGGCCTGCCGGAACCGGTCCGGCGCCGGCTCGAGGCGCTGGTGCCGGGCCAGATCACCCAGCGCGGCGAGCTGATCATCTCCGCCGAGCGCTTCCGCTCCCAGCACCGCAACCGGGAGGATGCGTTCGAACGCCTCGAGGCCCTGCTGGCCCGCGCCAGGCACGTGCCCAAACGGCGGGTACCGACCCGGCCGTCGCTGGCGGAGAAGCGACGGCGCGAGGAACGCAAAAAGCAACGCGGCGCACTGAAAAAGCTCAGGGACAAGCCGAGACTGGACTGACTCGACGGGCCGACCCCGGACACGGATGCCATGACAGAACCATCAACACGTCGCGGCCGCGCGCTGCCGATCCTGCTCCTGCTGCTGGGTGGTCTCGCTCCGGCCGGCGCCAGCGCCTGGACACCGGCCGACGGACTGACGACGGCGCGCCTGCCCTTCGCCGCAGCATCGCCGGACGGTGAGCGCGTCGCCTACGTGGTCGAGCGCGCGGACCTGGATACCGAATCCGGGGTCTGGCGGTCCACCCTGCACGTGGCAGCGGCGGACGGAGCCTGGCGCCGCCGCTACACCATGCCCGCCCACGGGCTGCGGGATCCGAGCTGGTCCCCCGACGGCGCCTGGATCGCCTGGCTGGAGACGTCCAGCGACGGCCTGACCCGGCTGATGGCGGTGCCGGTCGACGGCGGCGCCCCCCGCCCGCTCGCCCCGACCACGCAGGACGAACCGGCCGCCGGCCCCATCACCGCGTTCCGCTGGTCGCCCCGGGGCGACGCCATCGCACTGCTGCGTGAAGCCCCGGCCGCCGATCTCCCCGGCGACGCGGCGGACCGGCATCGAACGCCGCCCGCCCGGCACCTGTGGCTGCTGCCGCTGGCCGACGGGGCACCGGCGGGCCGGCCCACCCGTCTCACCGACGGCGACTTCAGCGTCGGCAGTGACATGCTGGCGAACGCGTTCGACTGGTCGCCGGACGGCAGACACATCGCTTTCACCCGCGTGCGGGGGACCGCACCCGAAGACTGGACCAGCGCCGACGTCGCGCTGGTCGAGGTGGCCAGCGGCAGCGTCCGGGCGTTTCAGCAGTCCAACGCGGCAGAGTTCTCGCCGCGGTTCTCCCCGGACGGCGAGCGGATCGCTTTTGCGATCACGGCCTATCCGCCGAGCTGGATCCGCCAGGTGCGCGTCGGCGTGGCCCGCGTCGACGGCAGCGGCCTCAGGCTGCTGGCGGCCACACCGGATCAGCAGCCCTCGCTGCTCGGCTGGATCTCCGATCGAACGCTGCTGGTCCGGGAAATCGACCGCACCACCACCGCGCTGCTGACGCTGCCCCTCGACGGCGGTGCGCCGCGCCGCTTCGACGACGGGGCCCGCGTGCTCGACGGGGTGACGCTGAATGCCCCGGGCACCCGGCTGGCGATGGTGATCAGCGGTCCGCAGGCGCCACCCGAGGCGGCCGTGACCGCCACCCGCCGCTTCCGACCGCAGACCGTGAGCCGGGCCAACGCCCGTGCCACCCCGCTGCCGGACACCGACACCCGCGTCGTCTCCTGGCAGAGCGCCGACGACACGGCCGTGGAAGGCCTGCTCACCCTGCCCGCGGACCACCGCGACGGCACGCGCCACCCGCTGGTGCTGATGATTCACGGCGGCCCCGCCGGAACGTTCGTCGACGACTACCCGAGCGGGTTCGACGGGCTGCCGCCGGTCGCCGCTCTGGCCGATGCCGGCTACGCCGTGCTGCGTCCCAACCCGCGGGGCTCGAGCGGTTACGGCTACCCGTTCCGGGCCGCGCTGCGCGGCGACTGGGGCGGCATCGATTCCGCCGATCTGCTGGCCGGCGTGGATTCGATGATCGACAGCGGCATCGCCGACCCGCAGCGGCTGGGCATCGTCGGCTGGAGCTACGGCGGCTACCAGAGCGCCTGGATCGTCGCCAATCACCACCGCTTCCGGGCCGCCGCCGCCATCGCGCCGATCACGGACCTGGCGACGCTGGCCAACACCACCGACCTGCCCGGCGCCGTCGAAGACTGGCTCGACGGCTCGCTGTGGGAACGCCCGGACCTCTACCGGCAACGGTCGCCCCTGTGGCGGGCCGACGCCATCACCACGCCGCTGCTGATCCTGCACGGCGCCGACGATGCCCGGGTGCCGCCCGCCCAGGGCCTCGCCCTGCATCGCGCCCTGGCCCGACGCGGTCTCGATACCCGACTGGTGCAATTTCCCGGGGCGGGTCACCGGATCGACGATCCGGTTCAGATGCTGAGCCTGACGCGCGAGGTCCTGGCGTGGTTCGACCGCCATCTGTGACGGCGTCGGGCGTGAAGGAACGCGCCCGTCTTCATGGACGGGCTCAATCCAGTCGCAGCGGCTGAGGCGTCCTGCCCCCGGCGCCGACCAGCCGGGCGAGGTCCCCGCGGCTGATCTCCCCGGACCGGGAAAACGGAACCGAGCGTGGCCAGCCGTCCAGATACACCCGGCCGGTCAGCTCGTAGGAGAAAGTCTCCCGATCCTGCAAGGTGAGCAGTTGGCGCGCCACGTCGAACAGCGAGGTGCTGACCACGGCGCTGACCCGGGTTTCGCCGAGGCGGTCGACCTGGAACGCGCCGTTGTCCACGCCCCGGGCCAGGCGCTGGCCGTTGACGTTGAGGGTGACTTCCACACCGGTGGCCCGGACCACCTGCTCGCTGAAGTTCTGCAGCCGGAAGTCGACCCGCAGACGCTGTTCCAGCAGGGTCGATTCCACCGGCGCGAGGCCGACGAGGGCCACGTCCATGCGTGGCTGTGTGGCGCAGCCCGTCAGCAGCAGGACCAGCGCCGCGATGCCGAGGGCGGCGCGCCGGGCGGGTGCCGCCAACGGCCGAATGGCGTATGATCCGCGCCTCGCGCGCTGCGTGATTCCGATTGAATTCAGCCCCATTCGATTGTCGCTCCAGCTTCGAAGACCGCCCGATGACCCATGCGCATGCGGGCACCCGAACAACCCGCTCGATCCGCCAAGAGTAAAGCGCTGACCGTGGCCCAGGCAAAAGCAACACAGGACGACACGCCCGCCGGCGGCGCCCGCCCGCTGTCCGGCTACCGGCGCCATTGGGCCCACAAGCTGACGCCCGCGCCGGTGCTGCCCATGAGCCGCGCGGAGATGGATCTGCTGGGCTGGGATGCCTGCGACGTGATTCTGGTGACCGGCGACGCCTACGTCGACCATCCCAGTTTCGGCATGGCCATCGTCGGCCGCTTTCTCGAATCCCACGGCTTCCGCGTCGGCATCATCGCCCAGCCGGACTGGCAGGACACCGCCGATTTCGAGGTGCTGGGCCGCCCCACGCTGTTCTTCGGGGTAACCGCCGGCAACATGGATTCCATGGTCAACCGCTACACGTCGGACCGGAAGGTCCGCCGGGACGACGCCTACACCCCCCACGGCGAAGGCGGTCGGCGCCCCGACCGCAGCGTGATCGTCTACGCCCAGCGGCTGCGGGAAGCCTTCAAGGACGTGCCGCTGGTGCTCGGCGGCATCGAGGCCAGCCTGCGCCGCGTGGCGCACTTCGACTACTGGCAGGAAAAGGTGCGCCGCTCCGTGCTGCTGGACGCCCGCGGCGATCTGCTGCTGTACGGCAACGCCGAACGCGCCCTGGCGGAGGTCGCCCACCGCCTGGCCGCCGGCGAGCCGATCACGCAGATCTCCGACGTCCGCGGCACCGCCTTCCTGCGGGACCGGGTGCCCGACGGCTGGATCGAGGTGGATTCCACCCACCTGGACATGCCCGGCCGGGTCGACCCGCACCCCGATCCGTACGCGATGGAGCCGGGAGCCACCCTGCCATCGGAGAATTCCCTGTGGGAGCGATCTCCAGATCGCGATGGCCCGACCCAGTCCTCATCGCGGGAGCAATCCCTGCCCGGCCAGGTCCAGAATCGCGATCTGGAGATCGCTCCTACAGTGGGGGATTCAGGCGACGAACCCCCCGTCCAGGTCGTGCGCTTCGTCGGCGACGTCAAGGCCGCGGACCGGGCGCGCAGCGTGATCCGGATGCCGTCCTACGAGCAGGTCCGGCACGACCCGGTGCTCTACGCCCACGCCTCGCGCATCCTCCACACCGAATCCAACCCCGGCAACGCCCGGGCCCTGGTGCAGCGCCACGGCGACAAGGAGCTGTGGCTGAATGCGCCGCCCATTCCGCTCACCACCCGGGAGATGGACGGGCTCTACGAGTTGCCGTACACGCGCCGGCCGCATCCGCGCTACGGCGACGCGCGCATTCCCGCCTACGAGATGATCCGGTTTTCCATCGCGATCCAGCGGGGCTGCTTCGGCGGCTGCACGTTCTGCTCCATCACCGAGCACGAAGGCCGCATCATCCAGAACCGCTCCGAGGAGTCCGTGCTGCGGGAGATCGAGACCATCCGCGACACGGTGCCCGGCTTCACCGGCGTGATCTCCGACCTCGGCGGCCCCACCGCCAACATGTACCGCCTGGCCTGCAAGAGCCGGGAGATCGAGGCCGCCTGCCGCCGGCCCTCCTGCGTCTACCCGGGCGTGTGCCCGAACCTGAACACCGACCACACGCCGCTGATCCGTCTGTATCGGAAGGCCCGGGAGCTGCCGGGCATCAAGAAGGTGCTGATCGCCTCGGGCGTGCGCTACGACCTGGCCATCGAGTCGCCGGAGTACGTCCGGGAGCTGGCCGCGCACCACACCGGCGGTTATCTGAAGATCGCGCCCGAGGCGCTGTCCGAAGGGCCGCTCTCGAAGATGATGAAGCCGGGCATGGGGACCTACTACCGGTTCAAGGAGCTGTTCGACCGGTACTCGAAGGAGGCTGGCAAGGAGCAGTACCTGATCCCCTACTTCATCGCCGCCCACCCCGGCACCACCGACGAGGACATGCTCGAGCTCGCCCTGTGGCTGAAGGACAACGGCTTCCGGGCGGATCAGGTGCAGGCGTTCCTGCCCTCCCCCATGGCCACCGCGACGGCCATGTACCACAGCGGCACCAACCCGCTGCGCAAGGTGCGCCGGGACGGCGAGCAGGTGGTGGTGCCCAAGGGGCTGAAGCAGCGCCGCCTGCACAAGGCCTTTCTGCGCTACCACGACGCCGACAACTGGCCGCTGCTCCGTGACGCCCTGCGCCGCATGGGCCGCGCCGATCTCATCGGCAACGGCAAACGCCACCTGGTGCCGAGCTATCAGCCGAAGGGCACCGGCGGCCGGCCCGAGGGCCAGCGCCGCCCGTTCCGCACCCAGCACGCCCGGGCGGAGGCGGAGGACACGGGCGCACGACCTGTAGGAGCGATCTCCAGATCGCGAAAAAACACGGCAACCGGACGACACATCGCAGGCGACGCATCGCGATCTGGAGATCGCTCCCACAGAACAGGCAAGGCGTCGCGATCTGGAGATCGCTCCTACGGGGGTAAGCGCAAGCCCCGGCGTCAGCGCTGACGCATCAGGCCTTCCTGCATGGTGCTGGCCACCAGCAGGCCATCCTCGGTGAAGATCAGACCGCGGTTGTAGCCCCGGGAGGCGGAGGAGGACGGGCTGTCCAGCGCGTAGAGCAGCCACTCGTCCGCGCGCCAGCGCTCGACGGCGGGATGGTGGAACCACATGGCGTGATCGAGGCTCGCCATCTGCAGGCGCGCGCGATCGAAGGACCCCCGGTGCGGCAGCCGCCCGGTGGACAGCAGCGCGTTGTCCGATTCGTAGACCAGCAGGCAGGTGTGCAGCACCGGGTCGTCCGCCACCGGGCCGCTGGTGCGGAACCAGATGTGCTGACGCGGCGGATGCGGATCGTTCCCCTGCAACGCCTTGTGCTCCTGCCGCCAGGCGATGAACGGCGGCTCCTTGAGCGCCTCGGGAATCTTGCGTTCGGGCGGCGGCGTCAGCGCCGGCATGTCGAGCTGATGCTCGAGTCCAGGCTCCGCCACCTGGAACGAGACGTCCATGTTGAAGATGGCGTGGCCGTGCTGGACCACCACCACCCGCCGGGTCGTGAACGAGCGGCCGTCACGGATGCGCTCCACGTCGATCAGCGCCGGCACGGCGGGATCGCCCGGGCGCAGGAAATAGCCGTGCAGTGAGTGCGGGCGGCGGTCCTCGTCGACGGTCTCGATGGCGGCCTTCATCGCCTGGGCCATGATCTGCCCGCCGTACAGGCGGCCGGTCCGTCCCTCCGGATGGCGGGCCCGGAACAGATTGCGCTCGATGCGCTCGAGATCCAGCAGTGCGACCAGCTCCTCGAGCCGGGCGGACATGGACGATGACGACATGGGTTCGGAATCGGACGGTACTGCGACCGGCGAATGCTACAGGAAGGCCCCCGCCGACGCGAAAGGGATGCGACCGGAGAGCCGCGCATGCCGGGTTCCAGCTCTGTACAGCGTTTGTATAATACAAATTTGCCCCGGAGCCACGATGGCCGAGGAATCCCCAGCCCGCTACAACATCGGCGCCGCCGCCAGGCTGTCCGGCGTGTCCCGCGAGAAGATCCGCATCTGGGAGCGCCGCTACGGCGCCGTCAGCCCCGGCCGGGACGCCGGCAATCACCGCCTCTACAGCCAGGACGACGTGGACCGGTTGGCATTGATCCGCGCGCTGGTGGACCGCGGCCACGCCGTGTCCAAGGTGGCGACCCTGTCCCGCAGCGAGCTGGAGGATCGGCTCGCCCGGAGCAGCGAACCGGCCCGACCCGCCGTGACGCCCGACCGGGCGCTGGTGGTCTCTCCCCAGGGCGAGAGCATCATCGAGCTGCTACGGCATCACGGCATCGCATCCGCCGAGCTGGTCGAGGACGTCGCGGCCGCGACCACCTTCCTGGCAGATCGCCCGGTCGAACTCCTGATCGTCGATCTGCCGACGCTGCGAATGGCCGATCTCCCCCCGCTCACCCGCCTGTACCGGCAAGCGGCCGGCGCGGGCGTGATCGTCGTGTTCCGCTTTGCCCCCCTGACCGTCGTGGAGCAGCTTCGCGCCCTGGGCATCCAGGCCGTGAAAGCGCCGCTGCAACCTAACGACCTGCAGCTCCCGCCGCCGGCCGCCGCAGACCACCTCCCGGCCACGGCCCACGACCGGCGCTTCACCCCGGAGGCGCTGCGCCGGGCCGCCGCCCTCGGCGACCGGATGCTGTGCGAGTGCCCCCGCCACCTGGTGGACCTGATCACCGACCTGAACGCCTTCGAAGACTACTCGCTGGAATGCCAGGTGGAATCCGCGGCGGATGCCGCCGTGCACCGGGAGATCTACGACATCGTCAGCCGGGCGCGCGCCCTGGTGGAAGACGCCCTCGCCATCGTGGCGGACGAGCACAAAGCGCCCTGAGCCCGCCGCAGCCTGGCCATTCCGACCTCCGCTCCCGACGCGGGGAGCGCGCGGCCGCCCGGCATGGCAGGAAAAAAGGTCGGCGGGACAGGGGGAGGGGGAGAGGAGGGGAGACTGTCCCGCCGACCGAAGCCGGGGATCGCCCCGACACCTGAACTCTACCTCGGTTCGGACATTTTGTCCATTGTTTGTCCACTACAGATAGTGTACAAATTCGACATGGAGCCGGAAAACGATCCCAACAGCACCGCCGCGCCACCGCCCATCAACGCCGTGATCGTCGGCGCCTCCGGCGGCATCGGACGCGCGCTCACCGACGCGCTGCTGGCCCGTGACGAGGCACGGCGCGTGTTCGCCCTGTCGCGCCGATTCGAGCCCCCTGCCCACCCGCGGCTGACCGCCCTGGAAGCCGACCCCACTGAGCCACGGTCCCTCGCCCGGGTCGCCGGCGCGGTGGCCGACCAGGTCGACGCGGTGCATCTACTGATCATCTGCACCGGCGTGCTCCACGGCGGCGACGACGATCCGGGACTCGCGCCCGAGAAGAGTCTGGCCGACCTGGACGGCGAACGTTTCCGCCGGGTCATGACCGTCAACGCCCTGGCGCCGCTGCAGACGATTCACGCCTTCTCGCCGCTGCTGCGCCACGACCACCGCGCGGTGGCCGCGGCCCTGTCCGCCATGGTCGGCAGCATCGGCGACAACCGGATCGGCGGCTGGTACAGCTACCGGATGAGCAAAGCGGCGCTGAACATGGGGCTGCGCAACGCCGCCATCGAACTCGGCCGCGGCCGCCCCAGCGGTCGACCGAAACCCATCGTCGCCGCCATCCACCCCGGCACCACGGTCACGCCCCTGAGCGAGCCGTTTCTGCGCCGGCACCGCGCCCGGCCGCCGGAAGAGAGCGCCGCGCACATCCTTGCGGTGCTGGACCGGCTGACGGAATCGGACTCGGGCCGTTTCTTCAACTGGGACGGCAGCGAGCTGCCATGGTGAGCCGGCCCCGCACAGGTCTCCAAGACAGGATCGGAGAGAAGACATGACTGCCACCAACGCCTGCCTCGTGTTCGGCAACCAGCTGTTCGCGCCGGAGTATCACACCGGCGATCGCTGGCACCGGGTGATCATGGTGGAGGACGAAGGCTTCTGCCGGCGCTACACGTATCACCGCCAGAAGCTGACCTTCATGCTGTCGGCCATGCGCAGCCATGCCGACGCGCTGCGCCGGGCCGGCTTCGACGTCAGCTACTACCGGCTGGAAGACGGCGTCGACTGGCGCAGCGCCATCGCCCGGGAGGCGGCAGGCGGCCTGCGCCGGCTCCATCACTTCGAGCTCGAGAACCCGGGACTCACCCGGGCCGTGGCGGACCAGGCGGCAGCCCATGGCGTCGACGTCGAGGTGCTGCGCACACCCATGTTCATCAACACCCTGGCCGACTTCGAGACGCACCTCGAGGAGCAGGGCTCGCCGAAGCTGCTGCCCTTCTACCGCGCCCAGCGCCTGAAGCACGACATCCTGCTCACCGCCGCCCGGGAACCGGTCGGTGGGCGCTGGACCTTCGACATGGACAACCGGCAGAAACTGCCGAAGGACGTCACCCCCCGGGATCCGGAGCTGCCCGGCGAGACCCGCCACACGCGCGACGTCAAAGCGCTGGTGGCCGAGCGCTTCCCGGAGCACCCGGGCCGCCTGAACCGGCTGTGGGTCCCGACCACGCACCTCCAGGCCGAGCGCTGGCTCGACGCCTTCCTCGAGGAGCGGTTCCGGGACTTCGGCAGCTACGAGGATGCCCTCACCCGCCGCTCGTCCTTCGTATTCCACAGCGGGCTGTCGCCGCTGCTGAACGTCGGGCTGCTGACCCCAGGTCAGGTGCTGGACCGGGCGCTGCGCCACGCCGCCGATCGCGCGGTGCCGATCAACAGCGTCGAGGGTTTCGTCCGCCAGATCATCGGCTGGCGGGAATTCGTCCGCGGCGTCTACCACCACTTCAACGGCCCGCTGACCAGCCGCAACATCTGGAACGGCGACCGCCGACTCACCGAGGACTGGTATCAGGGCAACACCGGCATCGAGCCCCTCGACCACGTCATCCACAAGACCCTGGACCTGGGCTGGGCCCACCACATCGAGCGGCTGATGCTGGCGGCCAATCTGATGAACCTGTCCGGCATCGAGCCCCAGGAGGTCTACCGCTGGTTCATGGAGATGTTCGTCGACGCCTACGACTGGGTGATGGTGCCCAACGTGTTCGGCATGGGCCTGACCAGCGACGGCGGCATCTTCACCACCAAGCCCTACATCTGCGGCTCCAACTACGTGCTGAAGATGGGCGACTTCAAACGCGGCCAGTGGTGCGACGTGATGGACGGGCTGCTGTGGCGCTTCGTCGCCTCCCACGAGGACAAGCTCAGGGCGAACCAGCGTCTGGCGCCGATGGTGGCCAACCTGCCGCGGGTGAGCCGGCGCCGGCCGGAGATCTTCTCCCTGGCCGACGAGTTCATTGAAAGCAAGACCCGCGCGGCCTAACGTAGACGCCTCATCCTCGAACGTCCGGGGCCATGACGGAAGACAGCGGCGCCAATACCGCAGCCACACCGCGCCCCGCGCCCGACGAGCCGGGCCGGGTGGTGGTGGCCGGCGGTTCCGGATTCATCGGCCGTCACCTGGTGCCCGCGCTGAGCGCCCTCGGTCACGAGGTGGTGATCCTCAGCCGCAGCGAGCATCGCGATACGGACCAGGCACGCTACCTGCGCTGGAATCCTGCCGAACCCGGCACCGGCGACTGGCAGCAGTCGCTGGCCGGCGCCCACGCCGTCATCAATCTGTGCGGCGCCAGCATCGGCGAAGGCCGCTGGACGGAGAGGCGCAAGCGCACCCTGATAGAAAGCCGCACCGTGCCGAGCCGGGCTCTGGTGACGGCCTGCAGCGGTCTCGAGCGTCCGCCGGCGGCCATCCTCCAGGCCTCGGGCGTCAACTACTACGGCACTGGTGACGAGGAGCGCGCCGAGCAGGACCCGCCCGGCCACGACTTCCTCGCCCGGCTCGCCACCGACTGGGAAGCGCCTCTGTCCGACACGGAGATCCGCACCGTCAGCATGCGCTTCGGCGCGGTGCTGGATGCCGATGAGGGCGCACTCCCGCAGATGCTGCTGCCGTTCCGGATGTTCGTCGGCGGCCCCGTGGCCGGGGGCCACCAGTGGCTGTCGTGGGTTCACATCCAGGACGTGGTGAATGCCATCGTGTTGCTGATGGACTCGCCGCTGGTGGATGCGGTGAACGTCACCGCGCCGAACCCGGTGCGCAACCGCGACTTCGCCAGAGCTGCCGGCCATGCCCTGAACCGGCCCGCCCTGGTCCCGCTGCCCGGCTTCGCGCTGCGGGCGGCCCTCGGCGAACAGGCCACCCTGGTGTGCGACGGCGTGCGCGCGCTGCCCGCCAAGCTGCTGCGCGCCGGTTTCGAGTTCCGCTTCCCGGACATCGAGTCGGCGCTGACCGACCTGGTCGGCCGGTGAGCCCCGGAGCGCCGACGTGACCGTCCGAACCCGTCTGGTGCTGCTGCTCGGCACGGTGCTGTGGGCGACTCCGTTGGCCGCCGCAACGGCACCGCTGGGCGAGGTGCTCGACGAGCTGAGGACCGCCGGCTATCCGGTGCTCTACTCCCTGGACCTGGTGACGCCCGAAACCCCGATCGAGACACCGGTGGCCAGTCCGGACGCGCTGCGGCGCGCCATCCGGCCGCTGGGGCTGTCGCTGGAACGCGTCGGCGAGCAGTGGGTGATCACCCGTCTGACGCCGCCGGAAGAGAGCGTCCTGCTGGTCCGTTCGGCCCGCGGCCAGCCCCTGCCCCGCGCCCGGGTCAGCTTGCGCCGGGCATCGGCGGAATTCGCGACGGATGCGGAGGGCCGTGTCGTCGTCCCGGCGCCGCCCGGCGCCCTGGTCACGGTCAGCGCGGCCAACCATCGCCCCCGGACCGTGCGCCTGGCGGCCTCCGGCACCGTCGTGCTCGAGCCGTCGCCGTTGATCGAAAAGGTGATCGTCACCGGCAGCCGCCATAGACTGGACGAGCGCAACGTCACCGGATCGCTGACCACCCTCGAATCCGAAGACCTGGCCAGCGCACCCACCCTCGGTGGCGATGCACTGCGCACCGTGGTGCGGCTGCCGGGAATGTCTTCCGTAGGCGTCTCCGCGAAGCCCCGCATCCGTGGCGGCGTGGCGGACGAGCTGCTCGTGCGCCTCGACGGCGTGGAACTGCTCGACGCCTACCACCTGGCGGACTTTCAGAACGTGTTCAGCGCCGTGGACGATCGCGCGGTGTCGTCGGTGGACGTGTACACTGGTGGATTTCCGGCGCGCTACGGGAATCGTCTAAGCGGCGTCATCGACATCAATACCGGCGACATCGCCGGCCCGCCCCGCTCCGAGCTCGGCCTGTCGGTCTTCTCCGTGTTCGCCAACACCCGCGGCACGCTCGGGGACGGCGGCACGCGCTTCCTCGCCTCCGCGCGGCGCGGCAACCTGGACCAGATCACCCGGGCGGTGAATCCCGATCTCGGCACGCCCCGCTATTACGACGCGCTCCTGAGGCTGGACCGCGACCTGGGTCGGGACACCACGCTCAACGCGGGCAGCTTCGTCACCCGGGACGACGTCACGCTGGAAGAAGACGAGACCCGGGCCCGCTCACACATCGACAGCCGCTATCTGTGGCTGCGCCTGCAGCGGCGTCACAGTGACGCTCTGCACAGCGCGAGCACCCTGACCTACACCTATTCCGACCGCAGCAAGCGCCTGCGGGACGTCGACGACGACAGCGACCGGACCGGGTTTCTCGACCATGAGCAATCGTTGCGCAAGATCGCCCTGCGCAGCGACTGGAGCTGGCAGGGCGACGGCATGCTGATGGAATTCGGCGCCGAGCTCGAGCACGGCAGCAGCCGCTACCGCTCCCGCGCCGAGATAGACCGCGGCCTGATCGGCGCACTGCTCAGCGGGGAGCGCTCATCCGCCTACGACATCGCGCTGGACCCGGACGGGCTCGCGGGCGGGGCGTACTGGGCAGCCGAAATCGACTTCGGCGAGCGCCTGACGCTGCAGCCCGGCATCCGCTGGGACTTTCAGGACTTCGACCCGGACGGGACGACGTACCACGTCTCGCCCCGTCTCGGGCTGCGCTGGCGGCCGTCGGACACGCTGTCGTTCCACCTCGATGCAGGGCGCTTCCACCAGCCCGAGGCGTTGCACGAACTGCAGGCGGCGGACGGCGAAACCGCTTTCTTCCGGCCGCAGAGCGCCGACCACTTCATCGCCGGCGTCGAGTGGCTGCATGGCGCCTGGGAGTGGCGGGGCGAGGCCTACACCAAGCGCTACCGTCGCACCAAGCGGCGCTACGAGAACGTGTTCAACCCGTTCGTGCTGGTACCGGAGCTGGAGCCGGATCGCGTCGCCATCGACCCCGAGCGCGCCCGGGCCCGCGGCTTCGATCTGACCGCGCGACGCCACCTGACCGAGCAGGCATCCGTGCGCTTTCACTACGGCTACATGGACGCAGAGGACCGGCTCGCCGGCGAATGGGTTCCACGGCGCTGGTCCCAGCAGCACAGCGCCGGATTTCTGCTGTCCTGGGCCGGTCGGTCGACGTCTGCTTCACTGGGCCTGAACTGGCACTCCGGCTGGCGCGGCGCCGTGCTTCCGGCCGAAGTACCAGCGGATACGGTACTGCAGCTCGAGGACGTGCTGAACGACAGCACCCTGCGCGACTACGTGTCGCTGGATGCCAGCGTGCGGCGAACCTGGCAACTGGGGAGGTCGACCGTGACGGCATTCGCCAGCGTCACCAACCTGACCGGCCGCGACAATCTGGCAGGCCTGGAGTACGACGCGGAACTCGAAGACGGCGTCATCGCGCTGGAGACCGAGCGGGAGACCCTCATGCCGCTGGTGCCGTCGATCGGCGTGTTAGTCAGCTTTTGAGCCGAGGGATACGGAAAGCACGGCGCCATCCTGTTCCGAGACGGCCCGCAGCTCCGTGGCCGCGGCGATCACCGCCACCACCTCGTCCGCGGGCAGGGGTCGATCATCACTGCCGCCCAGACGGGCGCTGCGCGCTGCCCAGCGGGCGGCCGGGGATGCGTACTCGAGCCGCTGACCCCGTTCCCGGGCAACCCAGCGAAAGGCGTCGTCGGCGTTGCGGCCCACCAGAACGAAGCCGGGCGACAGGTCCGCCACCCAGTGCCACAGCTCGGCCGTCGACGACACGGCCCGGGTGGTGAGCTCCCCACCGCTCGACACCACGACCATGCTCGCGGCCGGATCCGAGGCCGCCAGCGTCACGTCACCCGTGGGCCCGTGCAGCACGATCCGACCCTCCCGGACCGCGCCGACCACCTCTCCGGCCTCTACGCTCACCAGATACTGCGTGCCCAGGTGCTCGAACGTCCCTGCACGGGTGACGATGCGCAGCTCACCGAGACGCGATCCGCGGGTATCCACGTACAGCCGACCGTCCAGGAGCTCGACGGCATCCGCCGCGAACACGACGGTGCTGTCCGCTCCCAACCGCAGGTCGGCGTCCAGCATGATCACGCCGAGGCCGCTGCGCTGCCCGACCTCCACGCGCTGCCCCTGGCGGATCCGGTCACCGGCGGACAACGACCGGAGCCCGCCCGAGGGCTCACGCACCACGACGCCGCCGAAAGACGTTTCGACCCGGGCGACGGCCTCCGCCAGCGGCACCTCGGCGGCCGGCCACAGACCGACGGCCACGGCCAGCACGGCGAGGCACGCCGCAATGGCGACGCCGGCGCGGACGAGGCGCCGCCGGCGTCGAACGCGTGCCAGATCGGCAGCCATCTGCTCGCGCCAGCGTTGAAACTGGTCCGGGGAGGGCTCTGCACGGCGTCCTGCACGTGCCAGCGTCCGGGCTATGGCATCATCGCTACTCGCGCTCACGTCTCACTCCTCGGCGCCGGCCCCGTTGGCCGACCCCATCGCCTCGACGATCCTGTCATCACACACCTCGCGGAATCCCCGGCGAGCACGCGCCAGCAGCGACTGCACGGCCTCGTCGCTGACGTCGAGCCGACGGGCGATCTCCTTGGAGCTGTAGCCGTCCACGTACATCAACTCCAGGGCCGCGGCCTGACGCTCCGGCAGGCGATCGAGCGCCTCGTGCACCAGCCGGGACAGCTCACCGTTCGCCGTCAGCTCGTCCGGCCGATCGGTGACGGGACCCGGCAGATCCGCGACCTCGTCGGCTGCCGAGCCCTGGAACATGCTGACCACCGGCTGCCTTCCCAGGCTGGCGAGATGCTTTGAAATCTCGCGCCGGCAGATACCCGTCAGCCAGGCCTGCAGCGTCGACTGGCCGCGATAGGTCTCGATCCTCCGCGCCGCGTTGCTCAACACGATCTGCACCACGTCGTCGGCATCTTCCGGCGTCGCCACGCGATACAGGGCGAATCGGTACAGCCTCGGCAGATAACGCTTGCAGAATTCGTTCACGGCAGCCTCGTCGCCGCGCAGCATGCGCTCGGCCAGCGCCAGATCCTGTTGCGGCCCCGATTCGTTCGACGGCACGCCGGACGGTCCTCATCTACGTCTTCGCGCCAGTATAGAGGCGCGCTTCCGGCGATTTCTGTTGCCGGGGGCGACAGCGACAGAAATTCCGGGCGCCACCCCTCCACTTCGCAGACCACTCAACCGAGGACTGCGAGATGATGGGACAAGCCCTTTGTCGAATCGCGCCCGCGTGGCTCCGGCTTGCCGCCGCAGGTCTCACTGCAGCGGCCTTCCCGGCCGCCGCCGACGAACCCTGCCCGGGAACGGAGGACGGACTCGATGCGTGCCGTGCCTACATCGAGATCAACGCCACCGACGGCGATATCGGCTTCCACGCCAAACTGGATGCGGAGGGCTGGAGATGGGCCAAGATATACAGCCCCCGCGGCCGGCCGCTGATGCTGACCGGCGGACTCGGGCCGCTGCGCCGCCAGACCGTCACCGAATTCTTCTTCGAGAGCGAGGAGCCGCCGTGCTGGTTCGAAGCCGGCAACGACGACGTCGACTGGGACGAAGATGAGGTGGTATCCCTCCGACACTTCCTAGAGCGCTTTCCTGAAGGCGAGTATCACTTCCGGGTGAAGCAACCCCGTGGCGGCATGCTGGCGGGCTCGACAATCATGAGCCACGCTCTCCCCGGGGCACCCCGGGACCTGGCGTTCGAGGACAACGTGATCAGCTGGGCCCCCGGCGACGACCTGGGCCGCTGCGAGCCCGAGGGAGGTTCCGGCGCCGGCATGGTGCCAGTCGTGGCCTACCAGGTGGTGCTCGAGCCCGACGTCGATGCCGAAGAGCCCGCCGACGAGCTGGCGGCGGCTCAGATCTTCGACGTGCTCGTGCCCGGCAACGTCACCTCGGTCAGCGTCCCGGAGGACTACGTCGCGACCTTTCCCGAGAACACGCCCGCGAAGGTCGAGATCATCGCCATCGAACAGCGCGACAACGGCAGCTTCGGCAACCAGGTGGCCGCCGAGGAAGACGGTTTCTGCCTGAACGAGACGGGCGACGGCTGCGAGGAGGACTGAGCTACTTGCGCCTCGCCCTGGTACTGCCCCGCTATGCGCGCTTCGGCGCGCACAGCGGCACTTCCATCGACCTGTGCGTGCGCGACTTCGTATGGCACAGCCGGTTCCAGGCGGACACCGGCGTGATCGCCCCGCCCGTCGCGGAACCTCCGCAGGACCTGTCCTGCCTGCCGGTGGGCCGGCCCAACGAGCGTCATCGCCCACGCATCCGGGCCATCATCGACTGCCTGCGCGAGCAGGATCCGGAGCTCGTGGTGGTGCATCAGCACCTGCGCACGGCAGCCGCCGTCGCTGCCGCGCTGCCAGCGACGCCGGTGCTGCTGCACACCCACAATTTCGAGCGGCCGCCGCGCGGCCGGGTCGATCGACTGCTGCGCGCTCGCCGCTACCGGTCCCTCGCCGGTCTCATCTTCGTGTCGCACGCTTGCCGGGTGGCGTTTCGCCGGCATTGGCCCGAGGTCCGCGTGCCGGCGTTCGTCGCCTACAACGGACTGCGCTTCGACGCCTGGCGGCCACAGGCTGAACGCGAACGGCAAATTCTCTACGTGGGCCGTCTGGCCCGCGAAAAAGGCGTCGCCGAGCTGGTAGAGGCACTTCCCCAGGTCCTCCGGGACGACTGGCAGGCCACCCTGATCGTCTCCGAGGCTGGCCACGAGCCGGAGTTCGCCGCATCCACCGAGCGCAGCGTAGCGGCGCTGGATGGACGCGCCGAAATGCTGCACGACCTGCCCCACGAGCAGGTGCAGCGCCACTTCGAGAGCAGCGCCATCGCGGTGGTGCCATCCCGCTATGACGAGCCGTTCGGCCGCACGGCTCTGGAGGCCTTCGCCGGCGGTGCGGCGCTGGTGACCTCCGGCAGCGGCGGGCTACCCGAGGTGGTCGGTGACAGCGCCGTCACGGCCGAGTGTCACCCCACCGCCCTGGCGGAGGCACTCGAGGGGCTGATCGATGATCCAGCCCGGAGGCAGAGCTTCGCGCAGAAGGGTCGCGAGCGCGGACGCCGGCTGTTCGCGATCGAACGCTGCGCATCTGTACTCGATGACGTCTACGCCCGATGGCTCGAACCTGCCTCGATCGCGTCACGACCCGTGCCGGCCAACGTGCCCACCGCCGGCGTCGTCGTCCCCTAGAGTCCGCGTCCCCTCCAGGAGGTATGTCTGCGTCCACGACTGCTCGACCGCATCTACAAACCGCTGCTGGACCCGCAGCGGGTGCCGCGCGTGTTCCGGGAATTCGACGAGCAACGCGGCTTCGGCCCCTATGGCACCGTCTGCCGCACCCGCTTTCGGCGCCACGCTGAGACCCGGCAGGACGCGGCCCTCCGCGCCCGGGGATTCGAGTACCTGTCGGTGCTGAGCCCGCGGCGGGCCAGGGAACTGCTGTGCCGGGTCAGCGCTGACGATCAGACGACCGTCAAAAAGGGCAACGCGAATCTGCGCGGCTACCATCTCGACGACAGAGCGCGGCGTGTGCTGCTCGACGCCGTGCTCACGCCGGAAGTGGATGCTATGCTCACCGGCTTTTTCGCAAGCGAATACCTCGTGTACTGGATAAGCGTCACGGTTACCCCACCGGACCCCGAGCGGCAGACGGTGTCGTTCCGCTGGCACTGCGACAAGGGGCCTGCCGCGCATCTGAAGCTGCTCGTCTATCTGAACGGCACGCCGGAGCACGGCGGCAACACCGAGTTCATCGACCTGGCGGACACCGAGGGCGTCGCCCGGCGGGGCTACGTGTTCGGTAGAACCCGCCACCGCACTGCCGACGTCGAGCGGCTGGCGCGCATAGCCGGGCGGCCGATCACCCCGCGCCGGCAACCGCTGCATGCCGGCGACGGCGTGGTGTTCCAGCCCGCCCGGGTGCTGCACCGGGGCATCCTGCCGACCCACGCACCGCGCTACGCCCTGACCCTGTGTCTGCTGCCGAGCCCGGTGCACTGGTGCGAGGCGCTGGATCGTGGGGTGATGGCGGACCTGAACGTGAACGACAAATGGCCGGCCCACGCCTCGGAGCTGCTGACCGCCCTCGAGATCGAGTCCTGACGCCCGCGTGTACGACTACCTCATACTCACCGCCGCGATTACCCGTCCGGATCTCCACGCCGAGCTGTTCCGCCGCCATCTGATGCTGATCGGAGACGCTTCCGTCAAATGGCTCGTCAACATCGACGACGTGGGAAACGGCTACACGGCGGCGGAAACCGCCGCGCAGCTCCAGCGCCTCCTCGACGTACCCAACGTCGACCTGGAAGTGCTGCACGAGCCCGGCCCCGGCTGCTTCTTCCGGGCGAGCAGAAGGCTGGCGCGGCGGGCCGGTGAACTGCTCGACCAATGTCATACAGGTGTGATCTGGCTCGAGGACGATTGGGCGCTGCAGGATCGCGGGCCGGGCGCCGAGTTGCTGACGGCACTGCGCCTGCGATTGTCGAAGAACCGACTGGGCGGGCGACTGCAGCGGTGTCCGGGCGACCTCCTGACCAAGCAGCGGGCTCTCTCGGCGCACGAACGCCGCTACGGACCCCGCTGGTACGTGTCGCTGGTACCGCGCAGCCGTGTTTCGTTCAACCCCGGCATCTGGTCCAGAGCGCTGTTCCAGGAATCCATCGAGGGTCCGCTCGAGGCCGCCGGAGAGCGCGTCGACGACCCGGAAACGCTGTGTGCCGACCCATTGAACGACCCTGACCGCTACGAGCAGCTCGAGGTGCTGGTGGACCCGCGCTACCAGGATGCCGGACGACTGTGGAGCGCCCGGTCCGGGTTGCGCAAATGGCACAAGAACGCTGCGGGTCTGCAGGCGCGCGGCGCCGTCCGCTACCAGGCACCGGAGCAGACCCCGGCTGCGCCAGCATTCGACCTGGAGGGCGACGTATTGTGTCCCGACCTGCTGCTCAATACGCCGCTGCGCATCCTGTGCCGGGCCCGGCGCCGGGGCGGGGAACTGCAGATCGGCATCGCCGGGGTGCCGGGCATGTCCTTCACCGTGGTTCCGGAGTCCGACGAGCGGGCGGAGCTGTTCATGCACCGCCTGGACGCCTGGTCCCGCACCTATCCGGTCAAACGTGTGCCGGTGACCCTGCGCCGCGAGGCGCGCCGGGTGTGGCTGGAGAGCGGCGCCGGCGACACCCGGCCGCTGGCGTCCGCGAGGCCGCTGGATCTCGCCTGGCGGCCGGGCCTGCAGGTGCTGCTGGGCCTCCTGGCCAGCGCCGTCGGTCTGCCCAGGGTTCTGGCGCGGCTGGACGCCGAATGAGAATCCTGCGACAGATTTCCCGTTCCGTGACCCTCTCGTTCGAACGGGCAAGCGTCGCTCGATCCCTGAGGATCCGGCGACGCCGATTCTCGTCTGGTTTCTAGCAAGAGCCTCTGCATGAGTTCACGCAATCCGACCCTCATTCTGCCGGTCGAAAACCAGGTCCGGGAGCTCGATGCCAAGCTGCTGATGGCCTGCGTGGCTGCCGAGCGCGGCTTCGACGTGACGCTGGGCTCGCGCACCTACGTTCACTTCGCCCTGCCTTTCATCCCCCGCGGCGTGTTCGTGGCAAAGAGCCTGCGCTCCATCAGCACCCTGATGTTCCGGCTTCTCAGCAATCTGGGCCACGACATCGTGGCCTGGGACGAGGAGAGTCTGGTGCGCTTCTCGTCCTCGGAGTACTACGGCTTTCGCTACTCGCCCGAAACCTTCGCCGCGGTCGACCGGCTGTTCGCCTGGGGCGAGGACGACGCCGAGCTCTTCCGCGGCTACGAGGGCTACACCGGCGTTCCGATTCACGTCACCGGCAACCCGCGAATGGACATGCTGCGCCCCGAGCTCACCGGCTTCTTCGACGACGACGTGCGAACGCTGCGCGCCCGCTTCGGGCGGTTCATTCTGGTCAACACCAACTTCCCCTTCGTCAATCCGTTCGTTCCGGAACTGGCTCTGCTGCAGCCTGCTGCCGACAGGGACGGGGTCCGCGTCGGCCGTACCGGACGCGGCATGAGCCTCGAGTTCGCGCGCGGCTACGCGGCCCACATCGAAACCATCTGCCGGCATTTCCAGCTCCTGATCCCCAAGCTCGCAGACTGGTTTCCCGAGCACACCATCATCGTCCGGCCACACCCGTCCGAGGATCACGACACCTGGCGCAGGCTGGTGAGTCACCAGCCGAACGTCGAGGTACTGCACGAGGGCAACGTCGTGCCCTGGCTGCTCGCCGCGGAGGCGCTGCTGCACAACGGCTGCACTACCGCCGTGGAAGCGGCCGTGCTGCGCAAGCCGGCCCTGAGCTACATGCCGGTGACGTCGGAGAGCTTCGACTACCCGCTGCCCAACAGCCTCAGCCACCAGGCCGCCACCGAAGATGAGGTGCGCGCGAAGCTCTCCGCCATGGTCGAGGGCCGGCTGGGCGAAATCGACGCCAGGATCCGCGAGCGTGTGTTCGCGCACCATCTGGCGTCCACCGACGGGCCGCTGGCAGTGGAGCACGTGGTCGACACGCTGCTGGACGCCGGCTACGCGGACCGCACGCCTCCGCGACCGCCGCTGCACAAGCTGGCGCTGGGCTGGTTCGGGACCAACCTGCGCACCGCCGTGAAGCTCTTCAACATGCGCAGGCCCAACCACCGCAACAGCGCGGCTTATCACGCCCACCGCTTTCCAGAGATCTCGGCCGCGGACCTCGAGGCGCGCATCGAGCGTTTCCGCCGCCTGCTCGGCCGGTTTCAGGAGGTGCGCGTGGAGCGACGCTCCCGCTTCGTCTTCCGGGTGACGCGGCCCCAGCCCCAGGCACTGGCGAGCCGCGCCGCCAGCATCGACGGCACCGGACTGGAAGCGAAGCCGTAGCCCCATGACCACCGTGACCACGCTGGCCCTCATCCCGGCGCGCAGCGGCTCCAAGTCACTGCCGCACAAGAACATCCGCGAGTTCGCCGGCAAGCCCCTGCTCGCCCACTCCATCGAGCAGGCGCTGGCGGCCAGGTCCGTCGACCGGGTGATCGTCAGCACCGACAGCGAGGAGTACGCGGCCATTGCCCGGCAGTACGGCGCGGAGACGCCATTTCTACGCCCGGCGGAGCTGGCCACGGACGACGCCACAGACCTGGTGGTGTTCCGCCACGCCCTGGACTGGCTGCGCGACCACGAGGGCTGGGAGCCGGATATCGTGGTGCATCTGCGGCCGACCTACCCGCGGCGGGATCCCGCCGACATCGACCGGGTGATCGAGCTGCTGGCCGCCGACCCCGAGCTCGATTCGGTGCGCAGCGTCGCGCCGGCAGCCGAGACGCCGTTCAAGATGTGGACGCGGGACGGCGACGGACGCCTCACGCCGGTGGCCGACCTCGGCAACGAAGCGTACAACCAGCCGCGCCAGCGACTGCCCGCCGCCTACCTGCAGAACGCCTGTATCGACGCGGTGCGTGCGCACGTGGTGATCGACCAGGGGTCCATGACCGGGCGGCGCATTCACGGCTACCTGATGAACGAAAACTTCGACATCGACACCGAGGCGGACTTCCGACGCGCCCGCGAAGCCTGCACGCAACCCGACAATTCCCAGGAGTTCGACGACCCATGAGTAGTTTCGCCGACGATCTGTTCATCTTCGAGATCGCCAACAACCACCAGGGCTCGGTGGCGCACGGCAAACGCATCATCGACGCCGTGGGCGACATCGCCGCGCGCCACGGCATCCGCGCCGCGGTGAAGTTTCAGTACCGGGATCTCGACACCTTCATCCATCCCGACTTCCGCGACCGGGACGACGTGCCGCACATCCCGCGCTTTCTCGGCACGCGGCTGTCGGACGAGCAGTTCCGGACGCTCATCGAGCATGCCCGCAGCCGGGGGCTGGTGACCGTGGTGACGCCGTTCGACGAGATCTCCGTGCGCAAATGCGTGGAGCAGAACGTGGAGATACTCAAGATCGCGAGCTGCAGCGCCACCGACTGGCCGCTGCTCGAGGCGGTAGCGGCGGCCGGCAGGCCGGTGATCGCTTCCACCGGCGGGGTGACGCTGCCGGAGATCGACAAGGTCGTGAGTTTCTTCGGCCACCGGGCCGTGGACTTCGCGCTCATGCACTGCGTCTCGATCTATCCGACGCCGAACGAACGCCTGCACATGAACTTCCTCGGCAAGATGAAGAACCGTTACCCGCACATCCGCGTCGGCTACTCCGGCCACGAGGCACCGGACAACACCGAGGTGGTGGTCGCCGCGGTGGCCAAAGGCGCCGATCTGCTGGAACGCCACGTCGGCGTCCCTGCCCCGGACCAGGGCATCGAGCTGAACAAGTACTCGGTGAACCCGGAGCAGGCGGACGCCTGGGTGGCCGCCGCGCTGCGAGCCCGGGAGATATGCGGACCAGGGGAGGAGAAGACGGTCACCGAGGCGGAGCGCCAGGCGATCCGCGATCTGGCTCGCGGCGTCTACGCCGCCGGCAGCATCGACTCCGGCGAGGAGATCGGCGGCAGAGCCGTGTACTTCGCCATGCCGCGCCAGGAAGGTCAGCTCAGCTCCGGCGATTTCGGCCGCTACCGGGCCAGCTACCGGGCGAGCCGCGCCTACGGCGAGCACCAGCCCATCCGCGAGGAACCGGCAGCGGACCCCGTCTCCGACATCCGCGAGCTCCTGCACGACGCCAAAGGCATGCTGTACGAGGCCCGCATCGCACCCGGCGACGGCAATCAGGTGGAGCTGTCTCACCACTACGGCATGGAACGTTTCCGCGAGACGGGCGCCATCTTCATCCACGTGCTCAACCGCGAGTACTGCAAGAAGCTCGGCATCATGCTGCCGGGGCAGAGCCACCCGACTCACCGCCACACCCGCAAGGAGGAGACCTTTCAGCTCCTGTGGGGCGATCTCTCGGTCGAGCGCGACGGTGAGACGGTGGAACTCACACCGGGCGACACCCTGCTCATCGAACGCGGCACGCCCCACGCCTTCGCCAGCCGGAGCGGCGGGATCTTCGAGGAGATCTCCACCACCGACGTGCGCGGCGACTCGCTCTACGACGATCCGGCGATCAATCGCCTCGACCCGATGCAGCGCAAGACCATCCTGGAGGCGTGGTAACCGCGCGCCGCCCGGCTGTCGGACACCCTGCCGATTCGTCCGCCCGGCGCGGTACCATGGTCCGAAACGCACACTGGGAGGGGGCACCATGAGCACGCGCGACGACTTCGACCCGGACGGCCTGCGGCTGCCCATCAAGATCGACACCACGTCCAACGGCGAGTTTCTGCCCATTCCGCTGTCGAAGGCCAACCGCCTGGGCAACCGCACGGCGCTGATCCGGGCCACGACCAACGCCCGCCGCCTGGCGCGCAGCCGCCGCGACTTCCTCACCTCGGCCTGCGGCGCGGCCACCACCCTGCTCGCCATGAATCAGGCCAATGCCGCCGCCGGCAAGCTCGGCGGCTACTTCACCGTGCCGGCCGACGCCGAGTTCGACACCGCCCTGGCCGAGGCGAGCCTGGGCGGCGAGGAGTTCATCTTCGACGTCCAGGGCCACTACGTGGACCCGAACGGCAAGTGGCTGGAGCAGATTCCCGACTTCGCCAGGCCGTTTTCCGGCATGCCGAAAGCCGACTGCGAGGTGGGCGCCGACGGCGGCACCCGCGCCTACCTCGAGTGCCTGGGCCCGGAGGAGTTCGTCAAGGACGTGTTCATGGACTCCGACACCGACATGATGGTGCTGTCCTTCGTGCCGTCCGCGCCGGACGCGGAGCCGGTGACCATCGAGGCCGCCGACGCGGTCCGGCAGATCGTCGACGAGATGGACGGCACCCACCGGCTGATGCTGCACGGCCGGGTCAATCCGAACCAGGCCGGCGACGTCGAGCGCATGGAGTCCCTGGCCAACGACTGGGGCGTGTCGGCCTGGAAGACCTACACCCAGTTCGGCCCGGGCGGCGGCTACTGGCTCACCGACGACGAAGGGCTGGCGATGATCGAGCGCGCCCGGGATCTCGGCGTGAAGGTCATCTGCATCCACAAGGGCCTGCCGCTCTCGGAGCAGGGCTACCAGTACAGCACCTGCCGCGACATCGGCGCGGCCGCGAAGCAGTTTCCCGACGTCACCTTCATCGTGTACCACTCGGGCTACGTGGCGGGCCATCCCGAAGCGCCGTTCGCCCCGGGCGCCGGCCGCGACGGCATCGACACGCTGATCCAGTCGCTGGCGGACCACGACCTGGGCCCGGGCAGCAACGTCTACGCGGAGCTCGGCAGCACCTGGCGCTTCCTCATGCGGGAACCCGATCACGCGGCCCATGCGCTCGGCAAGCTGCTCAAGTACGTCGGCGAGGACAACGTGCTGTGGGGCACCGATTCCATCTGGTACGGCTCGCCCCAGGATCAGATTCAGGCGTTTCGCGCCTTCCAGATCGCCGAGCCCCTGCGCGAGGCCCACGGCTACCCGGAGATCACGCCGGAGATCCGCGCCAAGGTGTTCGGGTTGAACGCCACCGGGCCCTACGGCATCAGCGCGGAAGAGGTGAAGCTGCGCGCCGGCGCCGACAAGGTGTCCCACGCCCGGGCGGAATACCGCGAGCGGCCCAATCCCAGCTATGCCACCCACGGCCCGAAGACGCGGCGGGAGTTCTTCAATCTGCTGAGGTCGGGGGCGGCGTAGCGGCCAGGGATTCTGTGGGAGCGATCTCCAGATCGCGATACGTGTTGATGTCGAGTCAGCCCGACGTCTCCCCCCGGGAAACCGACCGGCCGTCGCAAATCGCCGGCTGATCGCGATCTGGAGATCGCTCCCACATAAGGGGCGGCACCGTCGATCTGGCTCAGGACCCCAGCCGCCAGCGCACCTTGAACACCAGCACGTCCTGCAGGGGCCGGTCCCAGGCGTCCTGGAACACGTCGGCGAAGCTGTCGTCGCCGAGCGCCGCGCCGATGTCGGACTGGCGGGTGTAGACCAGGAACACGTCGGACAGCGGCGCGAACTCCCAGCGGTAGCGGGCCTGAAAACTGTACTGGGAGACCGAGAAGTCGTAGCTCGGGCGGAAGCCGGGGCCCGTGGGCTTGGCCGTCGGGATCAGGTCGCCGGGCTCGGCCGGAATGTTGAAGAACTCGTGCTCGCGGGCCTTGATGCCGACCCACTGGAAGCCGAGGCGGAGCTGCTGGCGGGCGCTGATGAAATAATCGACGGTGAGCTTCGGCGCCCACTGCTCCGCCTCGAAGGTGGCGAACAGATCGTCCTGCTGATGCAGCAGCCAGCCGCCGCGATCGCGGTAGGTGACCCGCAGGTTCAATCCGAACCGGTCGTTCGGCCGCCAGTTGACGCCGGCTTCGCCCATCCAGGACACATCGCCCATGCGGTCCTCGTAGGCACCGCTGCCGACGTTGAAGCTGACGGCCTTCGTGGTGTCCGAATCCCAGAACAGGAACAGCTCGCCCCGCTCCTCGATGCGATAGGTGCCGTTGCCGAAGCTGTTCAGGTCGTCGTACTGCTCCGGCCAGAAGTGCAGCCGGGCGGTGAGCGCGGAGAGGTTGTTGAACGTCATCCGGTTGGTCAGAAACAGACCGCCGCCGACGAACAGGTCCTCGGAGACGTTGCGCTCGGCGAAGCCGCGGAAGTCGAACTCGTTGTTGCGCGCCCAGCTCATGCCCGACTCGGTCCAGACGAACGCGCTGCGCAGACGGATGCGGTCGTTGCGGTCGAGAAAGCCGAGGTCGTTGATCTCGAAGGTCTCGTCGAAGTACTCGAAGCCGACCCGGTGCTGCATGCCCCGGCGCAGGGTCCGTTCCATGTCGATGAAGCCGCCGTAGCCGCGGCCGAGACCGTCCACGTCCGAGGTCATGATCTGACCGTCGAACTTCCACTCGCCGTCGGCGGTGAGGTAGTGCCCGTCGATGCCCTGGGCCAGCGCGTCACCGTCGGGGTGCAGAACCGCCGTGGACAGGAAGCCCAGGGCGCGGTAGGCGCCGCTCGCGTTGTCCTCGTAGAGCAGCCGGCCCACCCCGAACTCCCGACCGTCCTGATAGAGATTGCGCGGTGTGCCGCCGGCATCCACCACGTCGAACTTGGCATCGTCCTCGAAGGCGGCCAGCACGCCGTAGCGCAGCCCGCCGGCCTGCCCCGTGGCCTTGGCGGCGCCGAGCAGTTCGGTGGGCTGGAACAGCTCGCGCTTCGGCACCTCGGTGCCCGGCGCGAAGTCCAGCGGCCGGGGCGGACCGCCGATGCGGCGGGTGTAGACCATGGTGTACGGCGAGCCGGAGTTGCCGACCCCGCCGCCCCGGGTATCCGCCCGCGGCGTCGCGACGAAGATGTCCTGCCCCTCGAGAAAGAACAGCCGCTGCTCGGGAAAGAACACCTCGGTAGCCGTGAGGTTGATCACCACGTCGTCGGACTCGACGTTGCCGAAGTCCGGGTTCACCGTGGCGTTGAGCTGGAAGTTCGAGCTCGGACGCCAGAACACGTCGGCGCCGACGCGATACAGAATGTCGTCGTCGATGCGCTCGTCGGTCACGGCCAGGAACGGATAGAAGTTGTACTGCTGGCGCGGCGCGACTTCGGCCATCTCGAGCTGCTGCAGCGCCGACATGAACTTCGGCACCGTGCTCGGCAGGGCCGGCCAGCCCCAGCGTTCGTCCAGGTAGGCCACCTTGCGGGACATGTACAGGCCCATGTGGCGGATCTCACCCGCCGTGGGCATCGACACCGTGCTCCAGGGAATGTACATCTCGGCGGTCCAGCCGAACTCGGTCTGCTGGCTGCGCCCACGCCAGGGACCGTCCCAGTCGTTGCTGAACTGACGTTCCGGCAGCACTGTGCCGTCCATCAGCGAGTCGCCGAGGTTCACGCCGAACCAGAAGCCGTAGCGGCCCTGCCCGGAGGTGTCCAGCGTCAGATTGATGCTGTCACGGTTCAGCCCGCGGTCGTCCCGGCTGGACAGCCGGGCAATGCGGGTCTCCGCCGGCTGGTGCATCTCCGCGCCGACGTACAGCCCGCGCTCGTCGTAGGCCAGCCGGATCAGCGTCGCGTGGCGGGTGGGGCCGAGCGTGTCCGGCTCGATCACCACGAACTCGTCGTAGGCGGGCAGCCGCTGCCACACGGGCTCGTCGAGATGTCCGTCGATGCGGATCCCGTCCGAGGCGGTCAGGCGTTCGAGTACGATGGTTTCGCCGGGCGCCAGTTCGACTGCGATATCGGCTCTGACGGCCGCCCCAGCAAGCAGCAGCCAGAGCAGCCATGCTCCCCTCTCCATGATGACGTTTTATCACTCGCGCGGGCCGCAAGGAAGAGTAGACACCTAAGTGATCGTCCGGTCCGGTCTCAACCCGCGGGCTCGACGCCGAGCAGGGTTTCGACCTGCTCGGCCAACCGACGCCGGGCCTGGCCGTCCTCCGGATCCTTCTGCAGCGCCTTGAAGGTGCCCGCCAGATCCTTGCGCAGACGATCCGGCACGCCGTCCATCAGGTGGCTCTCCTCGCCCATGGACAGCGACATGGCCTCCCGGCGCGCGTGGTTGCGCTCGGCCACCAGCCGATGATGCACCCAGGCCCGGCCCAGCATGACCCAGGGGAAGTTCGGCGCCCGCACCGGACCGACCTGCAGCTTGCGGCCGCCGAGACTCTGGCCCAGCACCTTCACCCGGGCCAGCTCGTTGCCGCCGAACCAGGCCCCCGCGCCCCCGACCAGGGCGCCGATGCCGGAGCCGAGCAGCAGCGAGGCGCCGCCCAGCAGCACGTCGATACCGCCGCCGGCGACAGCGCCGGACAGGGCGCCGGACACCACCAGCTCGGTCCGGGAGAGTCCGAACAGCTCCCAGCCCTCGTCGGTGAAGATGTCCGTGGCCAGCAGCTCGGCCGCCACGTCGTGGCGCTGCAGATTCTGATGCCGGTAGATGCTCTGGACCCGGTCCCTGGCTTCCCGCTCCCGATCGCGGATGCCGTCGCGCAGGCGCTCCAGCAGCCGCCCTTCCAACTCGCGCCGCCGGTCCGTCGACGACGCATCGGCATCGCTGAGCGGCGCCCGTTCCACCATGCCCAGACAGGCCACCAGGCAATCGGCGATCTCGGCGGCGGCACGGCGGGCGCGCCGTTCCCGTTCCGCCGTCAGTGCGTCCACGGCCCGCTCGATGGGCGCCCGCCAGCCCTCGTCCAGCTCGGCGAAGGCACGCAGCAGGGCGAGGCGCGTGCCGAAGTCCGCGCCCACGGCATCGAACACCCGGACGATGGAGAAGTACTGGTCGAGCGCCCGCCGCCACTCGTCGACGAAGTCACCGTCGCCGATCAGATTGATCAGCGCCATGCGGGGACGCCCGGTCCACTGCAGGACCTGCATTTCCAGCTCGTACTCCGGTCCGTAGGGCTTGGTGCCGTCCACCACGTAGAGAATGCCGGCGCCGTCGATGATGGGGCCGAGCAGCTCGCACTCGTCGTGGAATCGCGGATCGTCCCGGTGTTCCTCGACGAACCGGGCGACCACGGCCGGCCGCTCCTGGGCGGTGGTCGCCCGCGCTTCCAGCCAGTCGAGCACGGCCCGCGCCCGCTGGAACCCGGGCGTGTCCACCAGCGCGTACTGGGGCTGACCATCGATGGACAGCGTGTAGTGATGGGCCGTGCGGGTCGTACCCGGCGTCGGTGCGATGGCGATGCGTTCGTCCTCTGCCAGCGTGGCGACGATGCTGCTCTTGCCCTTGTTGGGCTGGCCGACCACGGCGAAGGTGGGAATCACGCCGGCGCCTCCCCGGTGGCATCGATGACGTAGAGCTTCGGATCCCGCGCCCGTGACAGCGCCCGGGCCCAGACGTCGCGCTCCGCGGCCCGCACCGAACGGCCGGCAACGTCCAGGGGCACTACCGTGACGGTCGCCTCGGCACCCAGGGTCTCGCGCACCTGGCCGAGAAAGTCCATGAACTCGAGCAGCGGCGGCTCCCAGCCCTTGGTCACCACCACCACCCGGCGGACGCCGCCGGCGACCGATTGCCGAAGCTCGACCAGCGCATCCCGGCGTTCGGCCTCACCCTGCAGAATGCCGACCTCACCACTGGCCTCCGGCTCCACGCCGAGGGTCGTCGCGAGCCAGGCGCGGGCCGCGGCGGGCGTAGCGGCGGCGTTCCAGACCAGCATCACCAGCCCCTCCGCCTCCAGGGCCTCGGAAGGTGCCGGCAGCCCCGACGACTCCGGGTACCCCGAGCCCTCGTCGACGCCGCCGCCGAGGGCCACCAGCGGTGCGTCGAGCCGGTCCAGCAACGCCGTCACCTCCGGGTCGTCGAGCAGCAGGGAACGGGTCGCCCGGCGCAGCCGCCACAGCCCGACGAGCAGCAGCAGCGCACGCGGCAGGGCGCCGTAGACCAGTACGGTCATCAGCACGAAAGGCCACCACTCGCCGAGCCGGGCCACCCGTTCCTGGGGAATCGCCGCCTCGTCCAGACGGAAAAACCGTGAAGCCTCCACCAGCGCCGGATCCGGCGCCGCCGACGGCAGCCATGACGCCCAGGGCGCCGCCAGCGTCGACACCAGGGCCTGGACGAGACCGGCGTCGACGTTCAGCGTGGTGCTCCAGCCGAACGCGAGATCCGTGAAGGTCACCAGCAGCAGCGCGATGGCCAGCGCGCCCGCGAAGAAGCCGAGCGCCAGCCACTGGGAGAACACCACGAGCTGCCAGCGCGAAAACGCGTTGGCGGCGCCGCCCAGCAGCCCCGGCGCGAACAGCTCCGCGCCAAGCAGGCGATCCAGCCATGCCCCCGCCCAGCGTCCGGGACTCACGCCGGCCGCCACGGTCTGCAGCGACTTCAATCCCGGCAGCCGGCCCGGCAGCACCAGCAGGGTGAACAGCAGCATCAGCGTCGGCAGCCCGACCAGGACGCCCAGCAGGGTGAACAGGTTCACCGGGTAGCGTCCTTCGTAGCCGAAGGCGACCCCCGCCACGGCGGCACCGACCAGCAGCCCCAGCACGCCGAGCCCGACGCCGGCGACTCTGCGGCCGGTCTCCACCCGGTGCCCGAGGGTCCTGCCCGTGGGGCGCTCCGGACCCGGGGCCGCATCCGCCAGCGCGGACCACCAGGCGAGCACCCGGCCCAGATCGCCGGCCGGTCGCAGCTCACGGCCGATGGCGCGGTCCCGGGCCACCCGATCCGCGTACGGCGTGCGCCGGTCCTCCCGCAGCCAGCGGCGGATGTCGACGATTCGGGCCAGCATCCGTGTGTGGATCAGCCCTGCATCGCTTTCATGAACGTGCCGAGATCGAAGTAGTCACGCCACTCGGCGATCCTGCCGTCACGCATCTCGAACACGCCCAGGCACGGCAGATCCACGTTGCCGGCGGTGGTCCTGGTGCGGTCCAGCCGTTCCGCGTAGACCCTGTCACCGACCGCGCCGATGCTGACGATGTCCCACTCGGTCTCCGTCCAGTTCGCGGTGAACCCCTTGATGAAGGCCTCGACGTTGTCCCGGCCCCGCACCGGATCGGTCGGGATGTTGTAGTAGCAGCCGTCCTCGGTGAAGTAGGACGCCAGCTCGGACGCATCGAGACGCGACCAGGCGGCAATGAAGTCACGGATGATCCGTTCGTTGTCGTTCATGACGATCTCCCCGGTTCTCTCTGCAAGGCCGGCCCGTCCGGTCGACGGGCCCATGAAGGGTGCGACTATACCGCCCGCGCGCAGCTCGCGCCGAGCGCGTCGTCTGCTGCAGCGCCCGCCGGTCGGCGGCGAGAACCCGGCGCACCGTCACGTGGCTGTGTACGCGTCACGATTTCACCGTTCCGTAACACCCCGGTCACCGGCCTGTCATGCCGCGGCACTAGGGTCGCCCCCGACAACATCCCATAACACCAAGGGGGACCACACGCCATGAAACGACTGCTGCTGCTCGCCGGCGTGACCCTGTCCACCGGCGCCCTGGCGGACGGGCGCCTCGAAGGACAGGTCGGCAGCGCCGACGGCAAGGCTCTGCTGAAGGGCGCCGTCGTGCGCATCCCGGAACTGGGCCTGACCGCCACCACCGGCTCCGACGGCCGCTACGTGTTCGGCCAGGTGCCCGCCGGCACCCATCGCATCACCATCACGTATCTCGGCTTCGCGCCCTACGATGCGACCGTGAGCGTCACCGACGGCGGCACCACCACCCAGGACGTCGACTTCGAGACCGGCATCGAGGAGATGGTGGTTTACGGCCGCATGACCTCCAGCGCCGCGTCCGCCCTGAACCAGCAGCTCGCCGCCGACGCCATCACCTCGGTGGTGTCCGCCGAGGACATCGGCGCCCTGCCCGATCAGAACGCCGCGGAGGCGCTGTCCCGGGTGCCGGGCACGTTCCTCGAACGGGACCAGGGCGAGGGCCGCTATGTCGGCATCCGCGGCATCGACCCGGACCTGAACACCACCAGCATCAACGGTCTGCGCATTCCCGCGCCGGAGGACGACAAGCGCGCCATTCAGCTCGACGTGCTGCCCTCGGAGCTGCTCGCCACCCTGACCGTCGCCAAGTCGGTGACGCCGGACATGGACGGCGACGCCGTCGGCGGCAGCATCGACATCGACAGCGTCTCCGCCTTCGACCGCCGCGGTCGGACCATGAGCTTCACGGCGGAAGGCACTTACTCGGACCTCACCGACGACACCAGCCCGCGCATCAGCGGCAACTTCACCAACGTCTACGACTTCGCCGGCATCGAGGACGGCCTGGGTGTCGCCGTGGCGGTCAGCTACTACGACCGCGACTTCGGCAGCGACAACGTGGAGAACGGCGACGGCTGGCGGCGGACCGGGAGCGGCTGGACGGATCGGAATTCCGCGCCGCCGAGGAGATCGAGCAGCGCGACTACCGGATCACCCGGGAGCGGTTCGGCGCGGCGCTCAACTTCGACTTCCGGCCTTCCGACTTCTCCGAATACTACCTGCGGACCGTGTACTCCGAGGCGTCCGACCAGGAGTACCGCATGGCCAACGTTTTCGGTCTGGAGGACGATGAGGCCGACAACGGCGGCGCCCGGAACGACAGCACCGTCGACAGCGCCACCTGGGACAACGCGGTGCTCGAGAAAGAGCTGAAGGACCGCTACGAGGAAGCGAGCATTCTGTCCATCGCGCTGGGCGGCAATCACTACCTCGACGCCTGGACCCTCGGCTACCAGCTCGGCTATTCCGCCGCCGAGCAGGACACGCCCTCGGATCAATCCGTGCTGTTCGTCGGCGAGGGCGTGACGCTGGGCTATGACGGCATCGGCAGGGAGATCGACGTGTTCGGCGGCCCCGGAACCGCGGACGCCGGCATCTACGAGCTCGACGAGATCTCCCTGGCGTCGAGCCTCACCGAGGACGAGGAGTGGAGCTACCGCTTCGACGTCACCCGCGACCTGAACGACCTCGGCTATCCCGGCACCGTCGAGTTCGGTGCCAAGGCGCGGGTGCGGGAGAAGACGGCCGACGCCGACGAGACCCTCTACGACGGCTTCGGCGACGACGTCACCCTGGCCGACGGCTTCGCCTCGGCCATCGACGACTACGACCTGCGGGCCCCCTTCGTCGGCCCGGCCATCTCGCCCGGCGCCGCGGACCGGTTCATCGCCGCCAATCTCGGCAGCTTCGAGATCGACGCCGAGGAGACGCTGATCGCCTCGGTCGGCGACGACTACACGGTGAACGAGGACGTCTACGCCGCCTACGCCATGACCCGCGCCGAGCTCGGCCGGCTGCGGGTGATCGGCGGGCTGCGCTACGAGCGCACCCGGTTCGACGCCGAGGGCACAGCCATCGTCGAGGGCGAAGACGGACCCTCCCTGGTGACCTTCGAGCGCGGCAGGAACTACGGCCACCTGCTGCCGAGCCTGACCCTGCGCTACGAGCTGGCGGACGACAAGCTGCTGCGCTTCGCCGCGTCCAGGACCATCGCCCGGCCCGAGATCGGCGACGTGGCGCCCATCGCCGGCATCGAGATCGAGGACAGCGACGGCGCGGTGGCGCTCGAAGCCGAGATCGGCAACCCGGAGCTCGAGCCCTACGACGTGATCAACCTCGACGCCGCCTTCGAGTGGTACTTCGGCGACGTGGGGCTGTTCTCCATCGGCGTGTTCTACAAGGACATCGAGGACTTCATCGTCCGCGCCGACGTCGCCGACCGGATCGACCTGACGCCGTTCATCGGCAGCACCGCCGTCGACGATGCCGAGGTGATCCAGCCCATCAACGGCGACCAGGCCAGCGTGCTCGGCGCCGAGATTTCGTTCACCCGCCGCTTCAGCGGGCTGCCGGCGCCGTTCGACGGCCTGCTGGTGACCGCCAACGCCACCTTCTCCGACTCCGAAGCGGAGATCGCCCTGCGGGACGAGGACATCGACCTGCCCGGCCAGTCGGACACGGTCGCCAACCTGATCCTCGGTTACGAGAAAGGCCCGCTGTCCATGCGGCTGTCCAGCACCTTCACCGGCGAGCGGCTGGAGGAGCTGGTGGAACCGGACGACCCGGCCTTCGACCGCTACCAGAGCGATCACTTCCAGATCGACTTCGCCGCCTTCTACGACGTGACCGAGGCCGTGCAGGTCCAGTTCGAGGTGGTGAACATCAACGACGAGCCCTTCTACGCCAACTTCGGCCGCAACGACCGCTTCAACAGCCAGTTCGAGCAGTACGGCCGCACCTTCGCCCTGGGAGTCCGCTATGAGCCGCGCTGAAGTCACCGCCGCCCTGCTGGCCGCCGTCCTGCTGGGCGGCTGCGCCGCCAGCGAGCCGCCCACCGAACCCTTCGAGCCGGTCACCCGCCACTGGGTGCGACCGGCGCTGGAGACGCCGCCCGTCGGCAGCCGGGAGGATGCCGCCGACGACCCCGCCATCTGGGTCGACCCGGAGAACCCCGGGCGCAGCCTCGTGCTCGGCACGGACAAGTCCGCCGGTCTGCACGTCTACGACCTGAACGGCCGCCAGCTCCAGTTCGTGCCGGCGGGCCGGGTCAACAACGTCGACGTGCGGGTCCGGCCCTGGGGACTGGCGGACGTAAGCGTCGCCGTGGCCAGCCACCGGGAGCCTTCGGAGCTGGTGGTGTTCACCCTGGATCACGCCAGCCGGACGGTCAGCGAGGCCCGCCGGATCGCCGTGGACCTGGAGGAGCCCTACGGCGTATGCCTGTACCAGGACGCCGACGCGCAGCCCTGGGTGTTCCTGAACGCCAAGGACGGCAGCTACGTGCAGTACCGTCTCGGCCGGGACTACGGCATCACCGAGGTCCGCCGCTTCGCCACCGAGACCCAGCCGGAAGGCTGCGTGGCCGACGACGCCACCGGCACCCTGTACGTCGGCGAGGAAATGCGGGGCATCTGGCGAATCTCCGCGGCGCCGGACGGCGGCACGCGGCTCGAACCGTTCGCTGACGTGGCCGACGGCCATCTGACGGCGGACGTCGAAGGGCTCGCGCTGTACGTCCGCAACGGCGCCCGCTATCTGATCGCGTCGAGCCAGGGGGACCACAGCTTCTCGGTCTACGACGCGGACTCCGGTGAATGGATCACCTCGTTCCACATCGGCCGGTCGCCGGACGTCGACGAGGTCTCCGAGACGGACGGACTCGAGGTGACCGCCGTCCGCCTGCCCGGGTACCCCCAGGGACTGCTGGTGGTCCAGGACGGCTACAACGCGAAGCCCCGGGCCAACCAGAACTTCAAGCTGGTGTCCTGGCGCGACGTGGCGCCGCTGCTCAAGCGCTGAGCCCGCCGGCTCAGCGCTTGAGCCTGCCGCCCAGCCACCACCACAGCGGCGCCAGCACGGCGGCCGCCAGGCTGGCCGGGGTCCACGCCAGGGCGTCGCGCAGGGGCATGGCCCAGTCGTTGACGAGAAACCTGTAGGGCCGGACCAGCCCGGCGTCGTACACCAGCCGCAGCAGCGACCGGTCCGGCCAGCGGCCGCCGCCGAGGTAGTCGATGAAGCCGTTCAGCGCCAGCAGCACCGCGGCGCAGCCGCACAGCAGGGCCAGCGTCCGGCAGAGCACGGCGAGCGGTCGGTCCATGGCGTGATCCTCGGGGATCGTGAGCCGTCAGCGTGGACCAGCCCGCCGGCGCCGTCCGGGCACTCCGTCACAGGCTCGCCGCGACGGCGGCCAGGGCCGTCAGATCGGCGGCGGACCGCGGCGGCCGCCGAGCACCCAGCGCACCATCGGCAGATGGGCCCGGCCGACGAACACTTCGCCCTCGACGACCAGGCTCGGCACGCTGAACACGCCGGCGGACACCAGCCGCGCGCGCAGCTCGGCGAGCGCCGCTGCGCCGTCACCGCGGGCGAAGGCCAGGAAGGCGTCGCGTTCCCCGTCGAGCCCAACGAGCCGATCCGCCACCGCCTCGACGTCGCCGGCGTCGAGGCTGCCGCGCCAGTAGTCGGCGAACATCCGTTCGAGAAACCCCGGCACGGCTTCCGGCGCCCGGGACCGCAGCCACAGATGGGCCAGGCTGGCCGCCGTGGACTCTCCCTGGCGGAACGGGTCGTCGATGACGATGCCCTGGGCCTCGGCGTAGCGGGCGATCTCGCTGCGCCAGTACTCGGCCCGCAGGCGCCGGTGACGGGTGCCCCGGTCGTCCGCTGGCGCCTGCGGCGAAGTGAGAGCCGGCGGCGGTTTGAGCGGCTGGGTGGGAAACGGCAACCAGTCGACGTCGATGCCGAGCTCGTCGGCCAGCGCGCGCACCGGCGCCAGCGCCAGGTACGCCTGGGGGTGCTTCACGTCGACGCACACCGACAGGGGCGCGGTGAACGGGAACGGGTCCGGGAGCGCCGATTCAGTCATGGGCCCGCCCGGCCAGCGGCAGGTACGCCACGTCCGGCGCCGGGCCGCGCCGGCCTTCCAGCAGCCAGCGCACGCGGGGCAGATGCTCCCGGCCGAACAGCAGCTCGCCATCCACCAGGTAGCTCGGCACGCCGAAGATGCCGGCCTCGAAGACGGCCGCCTGCTCCCGGTCGTGGCGTTCGCGGCCCTCGCCGAGCCGGTAGTCGTCGAAGCCGGACATGTCGGCGCCGGCGTCCGCCAGCAGGCCGGCGATCACCGCCGGGTCCTCGACGTCCAGCTCGCGCCGCCAGAACGGCGGGTAGACGCGGTCCAGATAGGCCTGCAGCACCGCGTCGCCCTGAGCCTTCGCCCAGGCGAAGCCGATGTGGGCCAGCGTGGTGTCCCAGATCTTCACCGTGCCGCGCAGGGTGTGGCCGAGCAGGGCCGCGTAGCGGCGGGCATCGCGATAGGCGTACTTGACCGCCGTCCACTGCTCCGGCGTGCGCTCGCTCTTTTCCACCTTGCCGCGGTCGTCGAGCTTCGCCGAGCCCAGATAGCTGGGGATGTCCAGGGTCAGCGGACGCCAGTCGACCGTGACGCCGAGTTCGCGCGCCAGCACCAGGGTGGGCTCACGGGCGATGAAGGCGTAGGGGCTCTTGATGTCCAGGTAGACGACGAGGTCCGCGCCCGGCGCGGGGGCCCGCGGGTCGAACCCGGCCTCGCTCAAACCCGCACCCGGTTCGGCCGGGAATGGCGCCATTCGGCGAGCAGGGTGCGCAGCGCGCTGACGAAGGCCAGCGGCTGGTCGAGGAACAGGTGGTGCTGGGCTTCCGGAATGGCGACGAAGGGCACCGATTCGTCCAGGGTCCGGAACATGAAGTCGGCGATGTCCTGGGTGAACAGGTAGCTGTCGTCGCCGTAGATCACCCCGACCCGGCAGGCCAGCGCCGCCAGGTCCTCGTGCATGTTCTCGCCGAACTCGAACTTGCGGAACAGGCCGTCGTCGAACTTCCAGGTCCAGCCGTTCTCGATCTGGGTGAGCGAGTGGCGGCCGATGTAGTCCAGCAGGTAGTCGTTCTTGCAGTCCTGGGGCGGCATGAGGCGGAACCGCCCCAGCGCCTCCTCGAAGGTCTCGTAGATGCGCTTGGGCTTGATGGGCGAGCGCCGCGGGTCCCGCTCCCACTTGAAGTCCGGCGGCCGCACCGCGGAATCCACCAGCACCACGCCGGCCAGCCGCTCCCGGTACAGCAGCCCGGTCTTGAGCGTGATGTAGCCGCCGAAGCTGTGGCCCACCACCACCGTATCGTTGCCGAAGCCGGCGTCCTCGGCCACCGCCATCACCTCGGCGGCGAACTGCTCGGGGGTGTAGCGCTCGCGCCGGCCGCTGTCGCCGGCACCGGACAGATCCAGCGCGGCCACCCGATAGTGCTCCAGGAAGAACGGCGCCAGGAACGTCCACCAGTGGGCGTGGGCGCCGTTGCCGTGGACGAACACCAGTCCCGGCCGGTCGGACTCGGGCGCCGCTTCCCAGTAGAGGTAGTGAATGGGCACCTCCGCCACGGTGACCGTGCGGTCCTCCCAGGGCGTCTCCAGCGCGCGTATGAACCAGCCCGGTTTTTCCATCGGCGTCCGCCGTCCCGCAAAACCGTCATTCTCTTCGATTTGCCGGGTTCTGATAACCCGGCTGCCGGCCAGCGCGTTCCGGGGGCGACCGCCATTTGCATACCCACCCCGCCGGTGCGAAAGTTTTCCATTCGAATCGACGACTGGGAAACGGGGACATGCGCACCACCATCCTCGGCCGCAGCGCGGCCGGACTGTTCACACTCATGCTCGTGCTCGGCGGCTGCGGCGGCAGCGACCCGGAGACCGCCGCCTCCGCGCCGGCCGCCACGGTGCCGCCGGCGGATCTGGTGCTGCGCGGCGGCAAGATCGCCACCGTCGACCCGGAGCTCGGCGAGGTGGAGGCCCTGGCGGTCACCGGCCACACCATCACCGCCGTGGGCAGCAACGACGACATCGCCGCCTACGTGGGTCCGGACACCGAGGTCATGGAGCTGGACGGCCGGCTGGTGATCCCCGGCTTCATCGAGGGCCACGGCCACTACCTGAGCCTCGGCCGGGCCAAGCAGATTCTCGATCTCAACACCGTGGCGAACTGGGACGAGGTGGTGAACATGGTCGCCGTGGCCGCGGACCAGGCGGAGCCCGGCGAGTGGATCTTCGGCCGCGGCTGGCACCAGGACAAATGGGACAGCGTGCCCGAGGACGCCGTGGACGGCGTGCCGCGCAACGACTCCCTGAGCGCCGTGTCGCCGGACAACCCGGTGCTGCTCGGCCACGCCAGCGGCCACGCGGCGTTCGCCAACGACGCCGCCCTGGCGGCCGCCGGCATCGACGCCGACACCGACGATCCGCCCGGCGGCACCATCGTCCGCACGCCCGAGGGCGAGGCCACCGGCCTGCTGCGCGAGACCGCCCAGCGCCTGGTGGACGACGCGGTCGACCAGTACAACGAGCGCCTCACCGACGAGCAGCAGGAAGCGCTGCTGCGCCAGCGCGTCCAGCTCGCCGCAGAAGAAGCGCTGCGCCACGGCGTTACCTCGTTCCACGATGCCGGCGCCGACTTCGCCACCATCGACTTCTTCAAGCAGCTCGAGGACGAGGGCAACCTCCCCGTGCGCCTGTATGTCATGGTGCGGCGCCAGAGCAACGAGGAGATGGCCGAGATGCTGCCCCGCTACAAGATGGTGGCCGAGGGCAACGACTTCCTGACGGTACGCTCCATCAAGCGCCAGATCGACGGCGCCCTGGGCGCCCACGGCGCCTGGCTGCTGGAGCCCTACGAGGACCTGCCCGACTCCACGGGTCTGGTGCTGGAGCCGGTGGAGGAGATCGAGCGCACCGCCGAGATCGCGGTGGAGCACGGCTTTCAGGTGAACACCCACGCCATCGGCACCCGCGCCAACCGGGAGACGCTGGACATCTACCAGCGGGTCTGGGAGCGCACCGGCGTGGACGGCTCCGAGCTGCGCTGGCGGGTCGAGCACGCCCAGCACATCCATCCCGACGACGTGCCCCGGTTCGGCGAGCTGGGCGTGATCGCCGCCATGCAGGGCATCCACTGCACCTCGGACGGGCCGTGGATTCCCACCCGGCTCGGCGAGGAGCGCACGAAGGAAACCTCCTACCCCTGGCGCGACCTGATCGAGACCGGCGCGTTGATCGGCAACGGCACCGACGTGCCGGTGGAGCCGATCAACGCCATCGCCTCCTACTACGCCTCGGTGTCGCGGATGATGCGCACCGGCGAGAAGTTCCATCCGGAGCAGGCCATGACCCGGGGCGAAGCGCTGCGCAGCTACACCATCAACAACGCCTACATGGCCTTCGAGGAGGACATCAAGGGCACCCTGACGCCGGGCAAGCTGGCCGACATCGTGGTGCTGTCCCAGGACATCCTGACGATTCCGGAGGCGCAGATCCCCGACACCGAGGTGGACATGACCTTCGTCGGCGGCAAGCTCGCCTACGCGCGCTGATCCATGGTCCGCCGCTGGCTGCTGAAGGCGTTCGTCGTCACGCTGGCGGCGGTGGCCGTGGCCGCCTGGTTCGCGCCGGCGGCCCTGTGGTCGCTGGCGGTGATCCTGCCGGTGGCCGCCGTCGGCTTCCACGACGCCCTGCAGAAGAAGCACACCGTGCTGCGCAATTTCCCCATCGTCGGCCACATCCGCTACGTCATGGAGCGGTTCCGGCCGGAGATCCAGCAGTACTTCATCGAGAGCAACATCGACGCCTATCCGGTGGAGCGGGAGATGCGCGCCATCGTCTACCAGCGCGCCAAGGGCGAGCTCGAGACCCGCCCGTTCGGCACCCAGCGTGACGTCTTCCAGGTGGGCTACGAGTGGGCGAGCCACTCGATGGCGGCCCACCACGGCCCCGCGGAACCGCCGCGGGTGACCATCGGCGGGGAGCGCTGCAGCCAGCCCTACAGCGCCTCGCTGCTGAACATCTCGGCGATGAGCTTCGGCGCCCTGTCCCACCGCGCCATCGAGGCCCTCAACCGCGGCGCCGCCATGGGCGGCTTCGCCCACAACACCGGCGAGGGCGGCATCGCCGATCAGCACCTGCTCGGCGGCGACGTGATCTGGCAGATCGGCACCGGCTATTTCGGCTGCCGGACCGAGGACGGACGCTTCGACTCCGACGCCTTCGCGCAGCAGTCCCGTCAGGACGCGGTGAAGATGGTGGAGCTGAAGCTCTCCCAGGGCGCGAAGCCCGGCCACGGCGGCGTGCTGCCGGGGGTCAAGGTCACCGATGAGATCGCCCGCATCCGCATGCTCGAGCCCGGCAAGACGGTGATCTCGCCGCCGTCCCATGCCGAGTTCGACACGCCCGAGGGGCTGCTCGAGTTCGTCGACCGGCTGCGCACCCTGTCCGGCGGCAAGCCGGTGGGCTTCAAGCTGTGCGTCGGCCGGCGCACGGACTTCTTCGCCATCTGCAAGGCGATGCTGGAGACCGGCATCACGCCGGACTTCATCACCGTCGACGGCGGCGAGGGCGGCACCGGCGCGGCGCCGCTGGAGTTCTCGAACTCGGTGGGCATGCCGGCCCGGGACGCCTGGGTGTTCGTGCACAACGCGCTCACGGGGATCGACAAGCGCCGGGACGTGAAGATCGTCGCCAGCGGCAAGATCATCACCGGCTTCCACATGATCCGGGCGCTGGCCATCGGCGCGGACCTGTGCGCCAGCGCCCGGGGCATGATGTTCGCGCTCGGCTGCATCCAGTCGCTGCGCTGCAACGCCAACACCTGCCCCACCGGCATCACCACCCAGGATCCGGCGCTGACCTACGGGCTGGACCCGAACGACAAGTCGGTGCGGGTGGCGAACTTCCACAAGCACACGATCAAGGGCTTCGGCGAGCTGCTCGGGGCCATGGGTCTCGACGATCCGTCCGAGCTGCGGCCAGAGCACATCTACCGCCGGGTCGACGGTCTGCTGGTGCGCAACATGAGCGAGCTGTACGAGTACCTGGCGCCGGGGCAGCTCCTCGACGAGGACCGGCTGCCGGAGGGCCTGCGCGCCGAGTGGCGCCAGGCGCGGCCGGACCGCTGGACGCTGGCGCCGGAAGGCGGGCAGTACGGCGGCGCGAAGCTGCGGGAGGATTCCGAGGTCGCGTAGCCCGCGAGCTGAATCAACACGATGTAGGAGCGGTCTCCAGACCGCGAGCTGAATCACCAGGATGTGGGAGCGGTCTCCAGACCGCGATCGGCCAGCCCGGACATCGCGGTCTGGAGACCGCTCCCACGATGGACTGTCCCTGCGGGATCGCGGCCGGGAGGCCGCTCCCACCCAGCAAAGGAGAATCGCGGCCGGGAGGCCGCTCCCACCCGGCAAAGGGGAATCGCGGCCGGGAGGCCGCTCCCACCCGGCAAAGGAGAATCGCGGCCGGGAGGCCGCTTCCACCCGGCAAAGGGGAATCGCGTCCTGGAGGCCGCTTCCACCCGGCAAAGGGGTATCGCGGCCGGGAGGCCGCTCCTACGCGGCGAACCTCCGTGGGAGCGGCCTCCCGGCCGCGATCCGGTTCCGCCCGACCGACCCGGCGGCTCAGACGTTCAGCAGCAGATGCTCCCGCTCCCAGGGGCTGATCACCTGGAAATAGGTCTCGTGCTCCACCCGCTTGATCGCGCAGTAGAGCTGCACGAACTCGCGGCCGAAGATCTCGTGCAGCGGGTCGGAGGCTTCCATCAGGTCCAGCGCCGCGAACATGTCCCGGGCCAGCCCCTGCTCGAGCTTATAGGCGCTGCCGGACAGCGGCTCGCTGGGCTCGAGCCCCTCGATCATGCCCATGTAGCCGCAGGCCAGCGACGCGGCGATGGCCAGATAGGGGTTCACGTCGGCGCCGGGGATGCGGTTCTCGACCCGGCGGTTGGCCGCGTCGGAATGGGGCACCCGCAGCCCCACGGTGCGGTTGTCGTAACCCCACTGCACGTTGATGGGCGCCGCCAGGTAGCGGGTGAAGCGCCGGTAGGAATTGACGTACGGCCCGAACAGGATCAGCGCGTCCGGCACGTACTTCTGCAGCCCGGCGATGAACGCCCGGAACAGCGGGCTGATCGCCCCGTCGGGCTGGGAGAACAGGTTTTCCCCGGACTTCACGTCCACCACGCTCTGGTGCAGGTGCAGCGCGCTGCCGGGCTGACCCTCCATCGGCTTGGCCATGAAGGTGGCGTAGATGCCGTGCTTGAACGCCGCTTCCCGGGCGACCCGCTTGAACAGGAACACCTGGTCGGCGATGTCCAGCGGATCGCCGTGGAGGAAGTTGACCTCGAGCTGACCGGCGCCGTCCTCGTGGGACAGCGAGTCGGCGTCGATCTCCATGGCGTCGCAGTAGTCGTAGATGTCCTCGATGATCGGGTCGAACTCGTTCACCGACTCGATGCTGTACATCCGCCCCGCGGTCTCCTTGCGGCCGGCCCGGCCGACGGGCGCCTCCAGCGGATAGTCCGGGTCGGTGTTCTGCTTCACCAGGTAGAACTCGACCTCCGGCGCGATCACCGGCTTCCAGCCCTTGTCCTCGTAGAGCTTGAGGATGCGCTTGAGCACCTGGCGCGGCGCGTGGTTGAGCGGCACCCGGTCGCGCCGGTAGCAGTCGACGATCACACTGGCCGTCGGCTCGTTGGTCCAGGGCACGATCCGCAGGGTGTTGTAGTCGGGTTCGAGGTGCAGGTCCGGGTCGATGTCGTAGAGGTCGCCGGGGACCTCGCCGTAGTCACCGGTGATGCCCTGGAGGAACACCGATTCCGGCAGGCGCAGGTTGTGACGAAGGAATTTCCGGGCGGGAAAGAATTTTCCCCGGGGCACGCCGGCCATGTCGGGGATCACCGCCTCGACCTCGTCGATGCGGTGCTCGGCCAGCCAGGACTCCGTCTGAATCTGCAGCTCGGTCCTGGCGCCGGACGAAGAGTCCGTACTCATGTGAGCTTTCTTCTGCGGAACACCGTCCCAGTGTAACCGAAGGCATGCGGACCCGCCTCAGCCGGCGCGCACGGTCCGCCCCAGGGTCCGGTTGTCGTGCTCGATCGCCTGCAGCAGCGCCAGGAATCGCGGCTCGCCACGCAGGCCGGCGAAGCTCGGATACCGGTCCAGGCGCAGGAAGTTGTCGAAGTCGTACAGGGTGCGGTAGCCCTGCCGCCGGGCGTCCTCCAGCTCCGCCAGGGCCTGATCGTTGCGTCCGAGCAGGGCCAGCGCCTGGGACCGGGCGAGCTTGCCGGCGATCGGGTCGTAGCCGCCCGGCGTCGGCGCGAGCACCTGCAGGAGCTGCTCGAGCAGCGCGGCGGCCCGGTCGCCTTCCCCCTCGGCCTGAAGCAGGGTCGCCGCCATCAGCACCGTCCCGGCCGGCACCCGGTCGACCGGCGGCGCCGGGCCGAGCAGCTCGGGATCGAGCGACCGGAGCTGCTGCCGGGCGGTGTCCAGCGCGCCGGTGGCCAGCGCTTCCAGCGCGACCAGAGGCCGCCAGATCCGATCGCCCGTCAGCGCGAGCTGGGTCTCGGCATGGGCCAGCGCCGCCGCCCCGTCGCCAGCCGCATGCAGGCGGATCATCTGCGCCAGCGGCGCCGACCGGGGCGCGTAGTCGAGCTCCGCCAGCGTGCGCTCG
>MDTG01427075.1_pt1 | contig 46697 bp, 40 predicted proteins | sample 811421 | NCBI WGS metagenome assembly MDTG01 (sample SAMN05326645, study PRJNA326480) | marine metagenome | isolation source: seawater | place: Pacific Ocean: South East | collected 2011 | reverse complement strand
GCCGTTGATTGGTCAATCAAACGGTGGTCAAAAGCTTTTAGGCGAATACGAATGCGTTGATTTGACATTCTTAAACCTCAATATAAAGAGCATTTAAAAAGAGCATAAAAAAACGACCGAAACATACTTATTAATTAAGATGTCGGCTGTTCTCTTATATCTACGTTGAATTCCAAATCGGAATTCCTGTTTATTAGCTTGAAATCCAAGCTTAATTTTTCCTTCCAAGTTCCCGAGGGAATTTTGAAAGCCTGCGTATTATAGATAGATTGGTGATAAATGCAACAACTATTTTGAAAATCCCAAAGGTCTAAATTAAATTTTGTTTATTTTTCGAACTTTATCAATAACATTAGCGTCTTTAAATTATACTTGGTTCGGTAAAGGAGCTAGAAAATCGCTTTTAAATGGTCAGTCCAGTTAATAATTGTTATTCTATGCTGCTTATTTTTGACCACACTCGGTCTATTTAATATCTACTAATAACTTTGGTGAGTTGATGCGTATCATTAATCGTTGTTTAAATTTCATTTCTGCCGGTATGAACCGCTTGTTTGTAAAAAGTAAGGTGCTACCAGAAAACCCGATTGAACAATACAATCTAAACCCAGCCAACCCGACCTTCTATATTGTTAGGCTTAATGCGCGTTCTGATTTAGCCGCACTCGCACGGGTATGTAAGAAATACGGTTTACCAGACCCAACCGAAGAACAGTTATTAGGTAATGCTGAACTTGATCGCTTTATTGGTATTCAAAACCCGCCACCGCTAATTGGTAACAAAAGCAAACCAAGCAATGCCCTGCAACAAGGCAAACAGATTATTGACCATCTGATGCAATCAGGTGAGAAAAACGTTCAAGTGATCCCAGTGACGATTTTATGGGGCAGAAACCCAGGAAAAGAAAAGCCTGGTTTGGGGACTTTGGTATCTCACTCATTAACTCCTAGCTGGTTTCGTAAGTTCTTTGTGCTGCTATTCTCTGGGCGCGATAACTTTATTCGTTTTAGTCAGCCGCTCGACTTATCTTTATTAGTAAATGAAAAAGCCGATGTTGATGAGCTTCCGCATAAATTATTACGTGTAGCCCGTGTACACTTTCGCCGTCAAAAACTAGCAGCGACAGGCCCGAAGATGCCATCGCGTGAGCAGCTTTTTAATTCGCTACTTGCATCACCAACAATTAAAAAAGCAATTCAAATAGAAGCGAAAGAAAAGAACATTAGCCAAGAGCAAGCTCGCCAAAATGCCCTTAAATTACTTGATGAGATTGCCGCCAATTACAGCGATGCAACTATTCGTGTTGCAGACCGTATTTTAACTTGGCTTTGGAATAAACTTTATAACGGTATTGATATTAAGTTTTCTGAACAAGTGCATGAGCTTACAGATAAAGGTCACGAGATTATTTATATGCCATGTCACCGCTCGCATATGGATTACTTATTGCTGACCTACTCTATTTACCATTTGGGCTTGGTTCCGCCGCATATCGCCGCAGGTATCAACTTAAACTTCTTCCCAGCAGGTGGTATTTTCCGTCGTAGTGGTGCTTTCTTTATTCGCCGCTCATTCGCGGGCAATAAATTGTATTCATCTGTATTTAAAGAGTATCTGAGCCAGTTATTTATCAAAGGCTATTCAGTAAAGTTTTACACTGAGGGTGGCCGTAGCCGCACTGGTCGCTTGTTACCCCCAAAAACAGGCATGCTCGCCATGACGTTGCAAGCCATGCTACGTGGCATTGATCGCCCTATTTCGATTGTTCCTGTATACATTGGTTATGAGCACGTAATGGAAATTAATACCTACTTAAAAGAGCTTGCTGGTAACGATAAGAAAGGTGAGTCGGTATTAGGTATCTTTAAAGCGATAAAAAACCTAAAAAACTATGGCCGTGGTTACCTAAACTTTGGCGACCCTATTTCGATTAATCAATACCTAAATGATCAACAACCTGATTGGCGTGAATCTATTCACCCAACTGATGTTCAGAAACCACAATGGCTTGGACCGCAGGTCGCCGAACTTGCTGATAAGGTAATGGTTAATATTAATAGTGCTGCTGCACTAAATGCAGTGAATCTACTTGCCATGATTTTATTAGTTAATGATAAACATGCATTGAGTAGACCTAAGCTGATTGCTCAACTTGAGTTTTATCTTCATTTACAACGTAGCGCAAGTTACAGTGAAAAGGTGACCACACCAGACGAAAGCGCAGAACAGCTACTAGAGCATGCACTCAAACTTAATAAGTTTGATGTTATCAGTGATGAATTTGGCGAAATTATCGCTATCAACGATAAAGAAAAAACACTGTTTAACTACTACCGAAATAACGTATTGCACTTATTTGCAGTTCCAAGCTTATTGGCGCTGCATTTATTCAAGGCACACAAAACGACCTTAGCAGAGTGCCAAGCCTTAATTGCGCGTTTTTACCCGCTGTTTGCCAAAGAGTGGTTCCTACATGAGTTAGATGAAAACTACATTACTCGGGTTCTAGCAAGCTTCGTTGATCAAGATCTCATTGAAATTGATGGCGATAATATCAAGATCACCAACAGCAACGACTGTTTAGCAAAACTCGAAATGCTAGGTCGTGCCTTAAACCTAACGCTACAGCGTTACGCTATCGTGGTTGGCTTTATTCAAACTAGCAGTGGTATTGAGCGTGAAGAACTTGAACACGAAAGCCAAGTGTTAGCAGAGCGCTTAGGCACCTTGCATGGCATTAAAACCCCAGAGTTCTTTGATAAAAAAGTGCTTATTGGTTTTATTTCAAGCTTACGTGAGCAAAAGCTAATTACCGAAACAGAGCAAGGCTTAACGGGCAGCAATGAGCTGTGTGAAGTGTATTTATATCTTAAAGCATTGCTGCCAGCACGGGTCTGGCAGTCAATTGATGATATAGTGCAAAGCCAAGCTCAGCATTCAGAAAATTAACGCTGGCGCATGACCCCTTCTTGGATCGTTGAGGCAACCAAATTGCCTTGACGATCAAAGAACTGACCTCGTACCAAACCACGACCAGAACTCGCACTTGGGCTATCAACCGAATATAAAATCCAATCATCAAGTCTAAAAGGACGGTGGAACCACATTGCATGGTCAATCGTCGCAACCTGCATATTCGGCTGCATAAACGATACACCGTGTGGTTGTAATGCGGTTGGTAAAAATTCAAAATCAGACGCGTAAGCAAGTAAGTAATTATGAATACGCTGGTCATCAGGCATCTCACCATTTGCTTTAAACCAAATATGCTTAACTGGCTCCATAACTTGTGGTTTGAACGGGTTATGGAAAGTCACAGGACGCATTTCAATCGGTACTTCACGGATGAACTTATTACGAATTTGTTCAGGAATAAGCTCTGCATTTGCTTGGTAAAATTCAAGAGATGATTTTAATTCTTCAGGCTGAGGTACATCAGGCATCTGCGCTTGATGTGATAAGCCCTCTTCTTCACCTTGAAATGAGGCGGTCATGTAAAAAATCGGCTTACCGTATTGAATTGCTTTTACACGGCGAGTACTAAAGCTTTTACCATCACGAATATTCTCGACATCATAGACAATCGGCTTTGCAGCATCACCTGGGCGTAAAAAGTAAGAGTGTAAAGAGTGAACAATACGCCCTTGTGGTAATGTTTCTTTTGCTGCAGATAGGGCTTGCCCCATTACTTGGCCACCGAATACAGCTCTAAACCCTAAATCTTGGCTTTGCCCGCGATACAAGCCTTGCTCGATCTCTTCTAACGACATTAATGACAGTAGGTCATCTAATACTTGGCTCATTTATTTATCCTCAATCCCGACAAGCGTTTAATGATACTATAGACTAATTGGAAGTAAATCTTTGTAAGAGCACCTAATTATGGCTTATTGGCTTTTTAAAACCGAACCCGATGCATTTTCAATTGATGATCTAAAAAACGCACCTGAGCAAACCTCTATGTGGGATGGCGTGCGTAATTATCAAGCCCGCAACTTTCTTCGCGATGGTATCAAGCAAGGTGACTTGGTGATGATTTATCATTCAAGTTGCAAACAGGTGGGTGTTGCAGGTATCGCGACGGTAACTCGCGAAGCCTATGCCGACCCAACACAGTTTGATTTAAATAGCGATTACTACGATGCCAAAGCAACCGCTGATAACCCGCGCTGGTTTGTGGTCGATGTGAAATATCAATCACACCTTAAAAAGCTAGTTAGCCTGCAAGCAATTAAAGCCAATGAATCAATTACCGAAATAGCCCTTAAAAAAGGCGGACGACTGTCAGTAGTGCCGGTAACCGAACATGATTGGCAACAGATCATAGCAATGAGCGAATCAAAGTAGCGACCATTTTTAATGAGCTGCTATTTTTGCTATAATTTCGCCCCTTTATTTTAGAGGTACTAAGGGGGATGTATGAAATTACTGTATTGGTTAGAGGAATGGACCAGTCTCCCCCGCGATGAGCAACAAAGCCTTATGCCTATGACTGGCGGTGACTTGCTCGGCGATGTTTATGTAAAATACCATATCATTGATGCCAATAAGCCCCTGCTAATTACCTTCTCTCCTGCTGGAACAAATTATCAAGAACATGATATCACTGATGATTTTTCGCCTTGGGCTTATAAGCTCGCGAAAAAGCAAGATGTGAATATTATCGCCTTTCAACATTTAGGCATTAGTAACTGGTTTAGACACCGTAATCTGTTGTTTTTCATTGAGCAGCTAGCACCACTGGTTAGTGGGTTTAAAGAGCGGTTAGGTTATGGCTTGAGTCGAGGAGGCTTTGCCGTTGGTGCATTTGCCAATCTATTAAAGCTTGATAAAGTTTTACTCTTTCACCCTGTTAGCACAAAAAACAAAGAAAAAGCGCCATGGGATGATCGTTCAAGCACCGAAATCGCGCAAAAATTCGATTGGAACGGTGACTACCACGATTTAGATTTAGGCCATGCAAAGGGTTATATTATTTACGATCCAACTAATCGCATCGACCGAGCTCATGCTAAACGTTACCCACAACTAACCCACTTGCGCGTGTTCGGCATGGGTCATAGTGTTCATGCAACATACCTGAACAAATTTGGTTTTTATAAAGATGTTGCTGTTGATTTTATTAGCCACCAGCAAGTTGATATAGCCCAGTTCCGCCAACAAACAAAAACCCTGCGCTTTAAAGAAGACTATTATCGTCGTCTAAATAAAGCAAACAAGAGTTCGCCACATCGTTTAGCCTTACTAAGCACCGCGCATACAATTTTAGCAGAAGAAAAAGCTGAGCATATGCAAGAGCAAAAGGATGCGATTGATGTGCAACCGCTGATTGATGTTGCAATCAAACATCAAGATGAACACCCAAACGATGCAATTAAGGTCTTAGAAGTGGCCCAGCAACTTTCACCTGATGATCCTGTGATAGATCATAAACTAAAACAGTTGAAGTGATACAGCAGCTTGAAGCCTTAAGGCGTAAGTTAACCCTTGGGTTTTACTTTGCGGTGTTTTTTGACCCGTCCGTGTTTGGGGATAATTGTTAAGTACATCACTAAAGCTAACCACGAAAAGAAGATGATACCTATTAACCAAGCATTCTTTTCGTGGCCCTGAGTGCGTTTACTATTGAGCACAATGACCACAGGTAAGATGTAGGCACTCAATACAATAATTAAAAACGCAACTTCACTCATAAATACCAATTCGCTTAATTAAGTGGTCCATTTTGAGGCAATAAAACCTTGTTGATAGCAAGGCAAAAATTTTGTTATTTAGTTGTTCTAAATGAGGAATTTTTAACGCAGTTAGCAACAGGTTTAATCCCTCAAAATGATTAAGTATTATTGCGGATTGGTACTATACCAACGCTGACCAATCAACTTCGTCGCTCAAAACACGCTCCGCAGCAATATAATGCAAAATATCTCCCTCACTTACTACATAATCAAGTGGCGGGTTTAAGTCCATATTTTTTGCACTCAAGTTATGTGCGACACCCAGTAGTATAGCATCGTGACTATATTTAAAGTGATGAAACAGCTTGCCAAATTCCATTGCTTGCACACCTTTTGGAATTGGTAAACTAAATTGAGTATCCCCGTGTAGTGTCGATAACAACTCTTCTTGCACGCGGCTTGAACCTGGGTCTTGCATTGAACGCACTAATATCTCTGCTGATTTAGCACTACTACATTCTACATTGTGGCAATGCTCATGTAGCATTTCGATTTTAGTTTCATCAGTAAAGTGCGCACTGATGTGGCACTGTTCATTGACCAACTTGCTAATACGCAGGGCTGTTGTAAACGTTTGGTCATCATCTTGGCCATCAATTATAATTTTGTCGGCGCGATCAATGGCGATTCTTTTCAACTCATCTAAGTCAGTAAAGCTACTTAGCCGAGCAAAATCAACCATCGGATTTGCTAAAAATGGATGTTCCATTTGCTCTGTGACCGCCAATAGAATACGACGATCTAAACGTTTATGATCGGCCAAGATATAGTCAACCATCTTCTTAGTCCGTGTATCGTGCCAACCAAAGATAATTATGTGATTGTTTATATGTGCGAAGCTTTTATCACCCGTCATAGCGCGCCTAATTAAATAAGTTACTGTTTGCCCTGTTTTTCCTAACAGAACGCCAAATAATGCTAAACCAAAAGGTATTTGTAGTAATGCGACAATCCAACGGCCAAGCTCTGTGCTAGCGCTAAAGTCGCCATAGCCAACTGTTGATGTTGTTACTACATAATAATAAAAATAAGTACTGAGTGGTGTGAGCGCTTGCTCTCCTGCAAGCATAAGTAGCCACCAAATAAGTAGCATATGCAAAAGCGTAGTAAATACCACAGCCTGCCAACTTACTTGATCTATATGACTGCGAATAAGTACCACTAAACGATTAAATATATGATGCATAATCCTTGCGATTTATAGTGGAGGAAATTATCGATACGGTACTGTAATGCTTGCTCTTTGGCAACTGATGGAAAATTCCTAATGCATGTCGATGAAAAATAATAGTAGACTATACTATCTCTGTATTAGGTATTTAGGGTGAAATATGTCAGGTGTTCTTGCTTCTGTTGATAAGCGTACGCAACTGGTCGGTGAAAACCGCTTAGAGCTTTTGCTATTTTACCTACACAGTCGCCACTTATTCGCACTCAATGTGTTCAAAGTGAAAGAAGTGGTCAAGTTACCGCAAATTAGTAAAATTCCCCATGCGCATCCTAAAGTGTCTGGGGTCGTAAATATTCGCGGCGAATCCATTCCGGTGATTGATTTACGCAAAGCGATAAACATGCCAGAAGCTAAACACATCGAAGATACAAACCTCGTTATCACTGAGTACAATCGCACCGTGCAAGGCTTTTTAATTGGTAAAGTTGATCAAATTGTCAATATGACATGGTCAGATATCATGCCGCCGCCAACTGCTATTGGTAAAAATCACTACCTAACTGCCTTAACGAAATTGAAACGTGATGACCAAGAGCAGTTGGTTGAAATTATTGATGTAGAAAAAGTGCTCGCCGAAATCGTTGAGTACGAAGTCCAAATATCTGAAGATATTCTTGATAAAAGCATCGTGAACGAATTTGCAGGCCGCAAAATTCTTCATGCCGATGATTCACCTACAGCACGTAAGCAAGTAAGCGATACATTATCGCAACTTGGTATCGAAATCATACCTGCTCGTAACGGACTTGAAGCTCTTGAGATGTTAAAAGGCTGGGCTGATCAAGGCAAAGATGTTGAGAAAGAATTACTTATGGTGATCACCGATGCTGAAATGCCAGCAATGGATGGCTATCGTTTAACACACGAAATTCGTAACGACAGCCGAATGAAGAACTTACATATCGTTCTTAATACATCCCTAAGCGGAAGCTTTAACCAAGCTTTAGTTGAGAAGGTTGGCTGTAATGCCTTTTTATCCAAGTTCCAGCCAATACTATTAGTAGAAGAAGTTCAAGCTCGCTTAAAAGCCGTGCTAGAGCAAGACTCACAGTAATCGCTATAGCATCTGTTTTTAAACGCATCAGCTAAAGCAACGGCGTCGCAATTTGCCAATTATCGTTATTCATGATTTATTGGCATTATCGATTCGACGACAACAATAAAAACTATGCTAAATCGCGTTGCTAAACCATTCACTAAACTAGTTGAGCGTTATCTACCCGACCCGTTCGTATTTGTTATTTTACTCACCTTACTGAGCTTCATCGTTGCAAGTCTCTTTACTCCGTCAACGCCCACGCAGGTACTCGCGGCTTGGGGAGGTGGGTTTTGGAACCTATTACAATTTGCCATGCAAATGCTGCTGGTGCTGCTAACGGGCTACATGCTAGCGAGTACCCCTGTTATGCGCAGCATACTCAACAAACTTGCAACTCTCGCCAACAGCCCTGCCAAAGCGATCATACTCGTTACGCTCGTGTCTTTATTGGCTAGCTGGCTAAATTGGGGCTTTGGTTTAGTTATTGGCGCTTTGTTCGCCAAAGCAATTGCGAAACAAACCCGCGTTGATTACCGTTTACTAGTTGCCAGTGCTTATTCTGGTTTTATTGTTTGGCATGGCGGCTTAGCCGGCTCAGTACCGCTGACTATCGCAACCGACGGTCACTTTTCACAGCAAAGCATTGGCATAATAGGCACCGAGAACACGATCTTTTCAGCATTCAATATCGCCATCGTTGTGGGCTTATTTATTATTATGCCGCTGGTAAATCGCTATATGTTGCCAAGCGAAAAAGACAGCGTTTATGTTGACCTAGCAAAGCTTGAAGATGAATCACAACAAATAGCGACGCCTACCCGCCCTGCCGAAGTCATCGAGCACAGTCGCTTGCTTGGTATGGGGGTAGGTGCCGTTGGTCTTGCCTATTTATTCTATTATTTTGTGCTAAACGGTGGCGGCTTAAACTTAAATAGCGTGATCGCTATTTTCTTATTCAGTGCAATTTTACTGCATCAAACACCACATAATTTACTAAGCAGCTTACAACAAGCAATCCCCAGCGGCGCTGGTATTGTCATTCAATTTCCATTTTATGCTGGGATCATGGCGATTATGGTAAAAACGGGACTCGCTCAACAAATCTCTGAAGGGTTTATTGCCATTGCAACCGCCGAGACGCTGCCATTTTGGAGCTTTGTAAGTGCAGGGTTTGTGAATATATTTGTGCCATCAGGCGGCGGCCAGTGGGCAGTGCAAGCGCCGATTGTCATTCCAGCCGCACAAACACTTGGCGCGGATATGCCACGGGTTGCTATGGCGGTTGCATGGGGCGATGCCTGGACCAACCTAATTCAACCGTTCTGGGCACTCCCTGTGCTTGCTATTGCCGGCCTAAAAGCAAAAGACATCATGGGCTTTTGCCTTGTACAGCTGATCATCACCGGCGTGTTTATATCTTTGATGCTGAGCTTTTATCCTTAACTCAAAATTAGGAAGTGAAAAAACACTTCCTAATATTTAATATTGCAATGCTTATTAACTTGCTAAAATCTTCATTGGTAAGCTTAGGATTGCGCTTTCTGAATCGGCAAAGTGCATCATCACTGCCACATGACCTGCAACAACCAGTGCGTACATTACCGCTGAGAAGCCTTGCCCATAAGTATCAAGAGGGATGAGGTGTGAGTAGTGACGTCCGCGCCACTCAAAGATAATCTCAAGTGCCCCTACAAATAAGAAGAACACAAGTAGCATCAAACCAAAGGTGTAGCTTAGCCATAAGCCAAATAACACACCTAACAAACACACACTTAGACCTATCCATGAACGCATCGAAAAACTAATACTTTTAAGTACATGGCCGCCATCTAAGGGCAGAATAGGTAACAAGTTGAATAGGTTTAACAGTGCACTGAGTACCGCCACACCAGCGAATATTTCCATTTCAGTGGCGTAGTAAAGCACGACTCCCAGTACTGAGGTAATTAAGCCAAAAGCGGGCCCCATGAGTGAGATCACCACATCTTGCCATCGCGTGGTAATTTTATCATCGGAAACAGCCAAACCACCAATAAAGGGAATAAGGTAAATACCTTTAGTTTTAATGCCAAAATATTTCATAGCACGCACATGACCATATTCATGTACAACCAAGCAAGCAATTAACATTAAGGCAAATTCAATGGAAAATAACCAAGCGTAGCCTGCCACCGAAGCGCCCGCTAAAGCTGCTTTCACTACTTTTGCACTTTTGAATAATTTAAAACCCAGTGCCAGCAAACCTATAATGCCGCGTTTTGGTTCAGCTTCTTGTAACTCAGGTAAAGCAAGTTGGCTCACCTGCTGCTGGTTAACAAAAATTGCTAAGCTTTTTTCGTGCACTTTACTGGTATCAAGACCAATACGCTGCCCCTGAAAATCAAACTCATAAAGTTCGAGCTCTGGGTTATCGAAGGCAATTGCTTGTTGTTGATGAAAAAGCTGAATTAACTGTGAGCCATTTAAATGCAAAATAAAGGTTTCGTCTGCGAGACTCAGCTGAAGTCTGACCATAGTTCTTATATATACGAATAAAAAGTGCGGCCATTATACTTAGGCCTTGCAAAATTACTAATTTCCTTTAGGGACAAGGTTGTGTATTTTTTACGCTATAAAACAGGTAAAAAACATGACTAAATACCTTTTATCTACTACTTTTAACTTTAGCGTTCTTGTTCATGGAGTGAATATGGTGAAGTCAAATAGACACATTCTCGTAGTAGATGACTCTAAAGCCATCTTGATTGTTATGCATGCCATTTTAAATGAGCTTGAGGTTCCGCATATAACAACCTGTCTAAGTGCCGAAGAAGCATTAGAAAAGGTGAAAAAAGCCCCTCACTTTTTTGATGCTATTTTTACTGATCTCAACATGCCAGACATGGATGGTATGGAGCTTATTCGTCATTTAGGCTCTATGAAGTACCATGGAGCAATTGCTATTATTTCGGAAATGGATCCTAAAGTTATTGACCTTGCTGCTGATCTGGCACGTAAGCATAACGCCCACTTAATTGGTAATGTCACTAAACCGGTACAGCTAAATCAGGTTTATTTACTACTGCAAAAACTTGAGCACTTTGCTATTCATGTTGAGCGCACCAAAACCCCTATTTCTGAGTCACTGTTACTACACGCTATCAGCCATAATGAAATTATTCCGTTTTATCAGCCTAAGATTAATCGCCATGATAATCGGGTCGAAAGTATTGAGGTACTTGCCCGTATAAATACTAGCCAAGAAGAGGAAATAATCTTACCGGATCGTTTCATTTGCATAGCTGAAGACCTAGATTTAATAAACCTCATCACATTTCAATTATTTGAAAAGGCAACTAACGACTTTGCAGAAATCAAAGAGCAGTTTGATCCTAACTTAAAATTGGCGTTTAACTTATCACCCTCACAGCTCGAGGACTTAAGTTGCCCAGATAAACTCGCTTTAATACTTCACCTTAACAATTTAACACCAAGTGAAGTAATTTTAGAAATTACCGAACAGTATGCGCTCCGTAGTACTGCTCAACTTGAAACACTCAACCGCCTGAGAATGCGCGGTTTTGGTATTTCACTTGATGACTTTGGCACAGGGTTTACTAATGTTCAGCAGCTAAAAACGCTGCCATTTACCGAAATAAAGATCGATCGCACCCTGATTAGCAATATTGAAACCGACCAGTTTTCCCAAGTGATTGTTAGTAGTTTGGTGAATATAGCAATTCAAGAAGACCTTGCCATTGTTGCTGAAGGCATTGAGCGTGTGGAAGAGCTTGAGTACCTTGACCGCTACAAAGAGTTTATTTTAATGCAGGGCTTTTTACTGTGCCGCCCGAAGGCCAAAGAAGATTTTTTAAATTGGTCACTCTCATGGCGGCAAATGGTAAAGACGGCAGCAGGACACCGCCGTTAAGGATTACGCTTATCGTCACTAACGATGGTATTACTCGATGCTAAACGTTGTCGCCAGCGCTGTTTGGCGACTTTTTGCATATTAGCTGATTGATCATGCTCATCAACAATTTCAAGTCCCATTAATGCTTCAATTAAATCTTCAAGAGTAACAATGCCTTGTACATCACCGTACTCATCTACCACTAAACAAATGTGAGTACGCTCTGACAGTAAAGTCTCAAGTAATGTAGGCACATGCAAGGTTTCTGGTACCGTGTAAATAGGCTTAACGAGCTTGCTAATTTTATAGTCTTCACCTAAGCGATGATAAGCCAGCATGATGTCATTTTTATGCACGAAGCCAATAATATCGTCACCATTTTTGTCATACACCAATACCCTTGAAAACGAAGACGAACCATGTTCCGACAAGTATTGGTTTACAGTTAAATCTTTATGCACTTTAAAAAGCACCGTACGTGGCGTCATTAAGGTATCGAGTTTGGCATGACGAAAATGCAGCAGGCTGCGAATGATTTCAGATTCATCTTGCCCAAGCGCTCCTGACTCAGAGCCAATATCAGCCATTGCTTCAATCTCTTGGCGGATGTAATAAGCTTCATCGTAATTACGCCCCAAAAAGCGCGTTAAGATATCTGCAAACCACACAAAAGGTTTTAAAATAAATACCAACCAAATGAGGCTCACACTAACAATGGGGGTTAATCCTCGCCAATAATTAGCGCCTAATGTTTTAGGAATAATTTCAGAAAGCACCAGTACTAATAACGTCATAATTGCGGAGGCAACGCCAACTGCTGCATCTGAAAACACCACTGCAGCTTGTGCGCCAACGCCAGCGGCGCCTGCCGTGTGCGCTATGGTATTTAACGTCAGTATTGCTGCTAAAGGTTGGTCTATATTATCTTTAAGCTTACCAACACGTTTTGCCAGTTGCGGTTGTTGCTTTCTGAGCATGGCAACATAACTTGGTGTAATACTTAACAGTACCGCCTCCATCACTGAGCACAAAAACGAAACCGCAATGGCAACAAACATATAAACAAGTAACAATGTCACTGTAAGCCCTCTTAAAAAGTTAACCTGCTCACCATAGCAATTGAAAACCACAAGCTCAAACCCGACTGCAATCTAACGCAGAGCACTTTTTGGGTAATTTGCAGCGTGCTATATTGGTTTAAATTACCTTCAACAGGCGAAACTATGACACTTTCAACTACTTGGCTAAGCCAATCAGCCAAGCTAAAAACAACATTTAGTGCATTAGCGCTATGTGCATTAAGCAATACTGCAATGGCCGCTGCCATTGATAAATCAGCGGTGCAATTTATTGGTCCTCTTGGCGAAGATATGCAACTTAAGCCATATCAAACGGACCATCGTGATGCCATTATTGCCAACCTATTACCTAGCTTACAGAAAAGCAGCAATAGCATTCGTGTATTTGGTAATGAGCTTGACTGGCAATCATTCGACAAAATTAGTGCGCTAACACTTGGTGGTTTACAAGCCCTTAAATTTACCGCCTCAACTGAGCGCTTTAGCCAAGGCTCATTAACGCTTAAAGGCATTGAAAACGCACAGCTATTTATTGATGGTGAAAAGCAAACAGAAAAGAATAAAAGCTATGAGCTAGCTTTAAGCCAAGGCGATCATCAGTTTGTTATCATTACTGAACAAGTTGCCAACTGGAATGAGGTTGAGCTTGATTTTACAGCTAAGTCTGAACTAGATGCTGTGCAATTTAGCGCTAAACAACAACACGGTTTGTCTGCTAAGCAATTATTCGATGCGCCAACGGTAAGTTATATTTCAATGGCGCCAAATGGCGATTACTTCATTACTAGCCAACGTCATTACGAAGATGCAACCGCTAATCAAGCGCAATATGTTACTGAGCTTAAAGACGCCAAAAACAACACCCTTTATCGTTTTGAGTCAGCCCAACCGAGTAACATTACTTGGAGCCCAGATAGTAAAACTTTAGTGTATCTATTAAATGGCGAGCTTAAACGTTTAAACCTAAAAACCATGCAACTTAACGTGATTGCTAAAAACCTTGCTGGTGCAAATGGTTTTCAGTTTTTTGATAACAACAGCTTAATTTTTAGTTGGTCAAAATCTCCAACAGATAATGGTAAGCTCACTAAACATTATCAAGGCCTGCAAGACCGTTGGTCTTATGCTCGTACTACATCGCAAGTATATTTACTCGATATCGCTACAGGTCTAAGCAAAATCTTAAGCCAAGGCCCGCTTAGCCATTCACTTGAAGATTTTGATGCTAAAAACGGCCACGTTTTAATGAGCCGCTCAGCACAAGCAATGCAGCTATCACCACAACCCGCAACTGAACTTGTTGAGTTAGACCTAACTACATCGGCCCTCACAGTACTTGGTCAATACAATACCTTTAATCAGGCTAAATATACTGATGACGGTATTTATGTCACTGCCGGCCCTGATTTTAATAATGGCTTAGGTCGTAATCTTCCTGAAGGAATGCTTGCTAATAACTATGACGGTCAACTTTATCTACTGAGCCGTGACGGTAAAAAAGCCAGCGCTCTAAGTAAAGAGTTTAACCCAGCTATCGGCCAGTTAAATGTGCTTGATAATGGTGATGCACTAATCAAAGTTACCGAGCGAGACACTGTGCAGCTTTATCAATTCGACTTGAGTAAAAAACGTTTTAATAAAGTGAATACGGGCTTTGATGTTGTTGAGCAAGTTAGCTACTCACACGAACGCACCCCGCGCATCTTGGTTACCGGCACCACAGCGTCAACACCTCAGCAGTTAAAACAACTACACTTAGGTAAGAATCGCGCTAAAGTATTGTGGGACTCTAAGCCAATTGGCTATGAAGATACTCAAGTAGCCTCACTGGAAGAGTTTAACTTTACTAATAAAGATGGCATTGAAATTAAAGGCCGTGTTTATCTGCCCCATGATTTAGATAGCAATAAACAATACCCTGCACTGGTTTATTACTATGGCGGTACATCGCCTGTAACACGTGGTTTTACGGGTCGTTACCCATTTAACTTATGGGCTGAGCATGGCTATGTTGTTTACGTTGTACAACCTACTGGCGCAACAGGTTTTGGCCAAGAGTTTTCAGCTAAACACGTAAACGCATGGGGTGAGTACACAGCCAACGACATCATTGACGGCACAAAAGCCTTTTTAGATAAATATAGCTTCGTAGATAGTAAACGTGTGGGTAATCTAGGTGCATCTTACGGTGGCTTTATGACCATGTTATTAGCAACCAAAACGGATATGTTCAGTGCATCGATTGCCCATGCGGGGATTTCAAATATCACCTCGTATTGGGGCCAAGGTTGGTGGGGTTACTTATACTCAGCTGAGGCATCTAAAAATAGCTACCCTTGGAACAATCCTACACTTTATAGCCAACATAGCCCTGTGTTTCATGCTGACAAAGTAACAACGCCGTTATTACTACTTCACGGTGACTCAGATACCAATGTACCTGTTGGTGAAAGTCACAATATGTACACGGCATTAAAATTATTGGGTAAGGATGTTGAGCTGATTGAGTACAAGGGTGCTGATCACCAAATATTTGCTCGCGATAAGCGCTTTGATTGGTGGAATACGATGTTAGCTTATTTTGATAAAAACTTAAAAGATCAGCCACAATGGTGGCAATATCTTTATCCTGAAAAGTAGTTTAGTTATTTAACTGGGCACTCGTTGAGTGCTCAGCTTTCCCTCTATTTAAAAAACGCTAAGCCATTAAATTGTAAGAAATAGTTACAAACTTCGCCATGACACTTCTCAGCCTTTGCCATACAGTGCTAACATAACAACAAATCAAGTGTGAAATTAAAGCGAATGACTATTCAAGTTTTATTGGTTGAAGACGACGAATTACTCGTTAAACGCATTCTTAATCATTTTAAAGAAACTGAGTTTAATATTGAGGTAGATTCAACGGGTGCAGATGCACTAAGCATTGTGCAATCACGAGCTTCGTCTAAAGAAGCAATTTCTTTAGCCGTTATCGACATTGTGTTACCAAAACGCGATGGGCTTTTGCTTGCCAAAGAGCTTAATGCACTCACGGATATTGGTGTTATTGTGCTGTCTAGTCGTGACTCGCAAGCTGACCGTATTGCCGGACTTGCACAAGGTGCCGATGACTACATTTGCAAGCCAGTTGACTTACTAGAACTTGAACTAAGAATGCGCGCCCTTTTTAAACGTATAAAAGGCTCACATCATGATGATGAAAGTGAAGAATTTATAGAATATTCCGACTTTAAACTGCACCCAGATAACCGCACATTGATCACTCCTAATGGTGAAGAGTCTCGTCTTACAGAGGCAGAGCACAAGGTACTTATTTGTCTTATCGCAAATGCTGGTAAGGCCACATCACGTGAAAAAATTTCCGAAGAAATTGGTCAACCTGACTGGAGCCCAAGCGATCGTACCGTTGATGTACTTATTGGCCGCTTACGTAAAAAGTTAAGCGATGAAAAAGACCAAAAACGTATCGTTACCGTTCGCGGCAAAGGCTACATGCTGTCTATTTAACAAGCTTGCTAATACTGCGTTAGTTGGCTAATTAACCGTTCAAAGGCGCGATAATTCAGCGCCTCTTTTAATTCGTTTAAGGTAATTGAAGGCTGCGCTTTTAAGTCGCTAATGGTACGCGCAACTTTAATAACACGATGATACGAGCGGGGTGATAAGGCCAGTTTTTCACTGGCTTTTGCTAAAAACTGCAGCTCAGCAGCTGCCAACTCACAATGAATGCTCATTTCTTTATTATTCAAGCGCGCATTCACTTTGCCTTGTCGGTTAAGTTGAATTGCATAAGCTCTTTCGACTCTGGCTCTCACCTGTTCACTACTCTCTTCCACTTGCGTGCTCTGTAATTGGCTACTGGTAAGTCGCGGCAGCTCAATTTGTAAATCAATCCTATCGATAAATGGCCCAGACACCCGAGATAAGTACCGCAGAACTTGATCTGGTGTTGCACGTTTATCGGTATGACTTCCTGTTGGGCTAGGATTTAATGCGGCGATTAGCTGGAATTGCGATGGAAACTCCATTTGCCGTGCTGCTCGCGATATAGTCACCACGCCCGTTTCCATTGGTTCACGCAGTGAATCGAGCACTTTTCTTTCGAATTCAGGCAGCTCGTCTAAAAACAGTACGCCATTATGAGCAAGGGAGATTTCACCCGGCTTAGGGTTCGAAGAACCACCGACTAGGGCAACTGCAGAGCAAGTATGATGAGGGTTTCTGAAGGGGCGTTCACGCCAATTAGATAAATCAACCGATTGACCAATAATAGAATATAACGCGGCAGTACTAATTGCTTCATCATCGGACATAGTTGGCATAATCGTTGGCATGCGCTGGGCAAGCATTGATTTACCAGTACCTGGAGGACCAAGAAACAGCAAATTATGGCCACCAGCGGCAGCAATCTCGAGCACTCTTTTTGCGCCAGGCTGGCCTTTCACATCGCTTAAATCGAGTAGTGAATCACGCTGCGACTGCTGTTCTGGATAGCTAATATTAAGTGGTAAAGGTTGCTGATTTAATAAGTCATTCCAGAAATCTTGTAAGGAGTAAACGGCTTTTCGAGAAGCGCCCGACACTAGGCTTGCGAGGTTATCGTTTTCCGCGGGTAAGAAACAACAGCGGCCCAGCTCTTTTGCTCCCAATACCGATGGCAAAATAGCATTAACCCCTCTTACTTCACCATTTAAAGCCAACTCTCCGTAAAACTCATATCGATGTATATCAGGGCAGTTTATTTGCCCAGAGGCGACTAAAATACCCACAGCAATAGCCAGATCAAAACGACCACCCTCTTTAGGCAAATCGGCAGGCGCAAGGTTGACGGTTATACGTTGGTCAGGAAAACCAAACTGTGAGTTTTCGAGAGCGCTACGCACTCTGTCTTTCGACTCTTTGACTGATGCCTCTGGTAAGCCAACGATATGAAAAGCTGGCAAGCCATTTCCTAGGTGTACTTCAACAATTACTTCAGGGGCTTGCACACCTACTTGTGCACGTGAAAATATTCTAGCTAAAGACACAATCCATGATGTCCCTATCATTAATCCTTAATACTAAGCTTAGTCGGGATATTTAAAAACGTGAAGTGTAAGTTGCCACTTCATTGCCGCTAAACGAAGCGATAAGGTCATTAGCATTGCTAAAATCATGGCTACTTCGGTTACTAAACCAAGCGAGATACTTAATGTATAAACGATGCCACCAGCAATACAAGCAATAGCATAGAGCTCACCTTTTAACAGCATCGGCATATTTCCAGCAAGCACATCACGGATAACGCCACCAAAACAGGCTGTTATTACACCCATAATAATCGCCGTAGTGTCTGGCATACCTGCAAGCATGGCTTTTTGTGTGCCCATCACCGCAAAAAATGCCAAACCAAATGCATCTGCAACTTGCAGCGCATTAAGTGAAATCGAGCGCTGCTTATTGATTAAACGAGTGGTGACAAATACAGACAATAAAATAGCCCAAAAGTAGCTTTGATCATGCAGCCAAAATACAGGAACATCTAAAATAACGTCGCGTACTGTACCACCGCCAATAGCAGTGACTGTGGCTAACACAACAACCCCAAAGCCATCCATTTTTTTGTTGTACGCCAGTAGCGTTCCTGAGACAGCAAACACGGCTACGCCGAATAAATCAAACCAATGGTAAAGTTCAGTCATGTTTGTAACTAAAGAGTATTGTTAGTGTCGTTGTAACATAAACTTTTCAACCTTTTAAGCAAAGTTGTAATAAAAATAGGCTCTGAAAATTGATCATTATGTAATGCTAGCAGCTTAACGCCACTATTTAAGTACCAATAAATAACTGCGATTCGTTATCGAGTGCCGAAGAATAGATACTGTGGATACAGTAAACTCATAACCATCAAACGGTTTAAAGCTGCCTGTGATTAAAACCACATGAGGCCTTGAAGAACTTGCAGAATATCAAAAATGACACTTTGCGATAGACCATCATCATTATTGAAAGTTTGAGATGCAGGCCAAGCTGAAGGTAAAAACATAAGCGGTAAAAAGATATACTCCAATTCACGATAGCCACGCTATCTCTATCAAAAAGCAATTCTCTCGATCTGCTTAAAACTTATAGCTTTCAGCTAGCCTCTCCCATACCTGTCATCAAATCGCTCGATATCGCATTCATCAAGTATTGCACCAGTTTGCACTTCAATAACGATCAGTGGCGTGCTTTGTTGATTAGCAAGACTATGCAATTGCTTAGCGGCAATATAACAAGATTGATCGGCTGTTAATTCAAATTCTTCATCGCCAACTCGTACACTTGCGACACCAGATACTACAACCCAATGCTCTGCACGATGCTGATGGCGTTGAGTTGAGAGCTTTGCGCCACTGTTGACGATTATTTTCTTTACCTTAAAACCTGTACTTTCAATTAAAGTTCGATAGTTTCCCCAAGGTCTAAATACGGCTTGATGGTGAGTCAATTTATCACTATCAACTACAGCAAGCTGTTTAAGTAAATCAGGAAGCTTATCGAGCGAGCTTTTGTCTGCCACCAAAGTGGCATCATGAGTATGTATAATTGCTTTATTACTGACGCCGAGCGCCGCAATGGTGTGCTCTGCTTCACTTATAAGTAGATTATTTTCACTATCTAAACTCACCCCTTGCGAGCCCAGATAGTTACCATGATGGTCTTTTTCAGCGATTCTCGATAATGCTGAAAAGCCGCCAACATCACTCCAAGTTAAATCAACAGGAATAACTGCAACGTTAGCACTACGCTCCAAAATAGCATAATCAATAGAATCACTTGGACATGCTGTGAGCGCATCCGCAACAGGCCTTTGAAACCCTAAGTCTTCAGTAAAGCTAGCCGCTTTTGCGACACTTTGTGCAATCTTTGGCGCAAAGCGATTAAGCTCGTTTAAATACACTTCTGGCAGAAATAAGAACATGCCGCTATTCCAGCCATACTCACCACTGGCAAGGTATTTTTTAGCTAATTGCAGGGCTGGTTTTTCTTTGAATTCAGCCACCTTAAAGCAGCCTTCCTGGGCTAACTGCTCACCTTGGCGAATATAACCATAGCCGGTATGTGGCTCAGTAGGTGTAATTGCAAAAGTCACTAATTGTTGTTGCTGACAAAGCGCTATAGCCTTATTTAAGCATGCAATAAGCTTATCAAAATCACTTATGTGGTGATCAGCTGGCATCACCAATAAGGGATCGGTTAGGCCATTTTGCAATGCAAATTCAGCTGCTAACGCAATCGCTGGCGCGGTATTTTTACCTTCAGGCTCCAGCAGTAACGTATAGCTATTAGTGATTTCTGCAATTTGCGCTTTAGCGATAAAGCGATGCTCTTCATTGCACACTAGAATTGGCGCATTAAATCGTGAGTCAGCCACTCGTAAAAGCGTGCTCTGTAATAGTGACTTTTCGCTAAGTAAAGATAAAAACTGCTTAGGCATCGCTTTTCGCGATAAAGGCCATAAACGAGAACCTATGCCACCAGCAAGAATAACGGGGGTGATTTTGCGACTCATGATTGCTTATAGTAAATAATCCAACCATGAGTTTAACAAATTTTTCAGTATGCGGCTTCGAGCAATTACAGTAACTGAAATTGATCAGCATCTAAGTGAGCAGGAAACGCTCTTCGAAAGTCATCAAGCGGTGATTTTTCTAAGCGCTGAATAATGATACCCGATTGGTCATCTTCAAGCGCAGCCAAGGTGTCACCTTTAAAATCATATACAGCAGTGCCTCCGCTGTGGGCAACATCATTACCATCAGCCCCAATGCGATTCACACCTACGACATAACACAGGTTTTCCATTGCGCGTGCTTTTAGAAGGGTATCCCATACATGGCGACGAGCTGCTGGCCAATTCGCTACGTTGATCATCACATCGTAGTCGTTGCAATTACGCTGAAATACAGGAAAGCGTAAGTCGTAACACACTTGCGGTAAAATACGAAAGTCATTAATCGTAAATATCTCACGCTGCTTACCCGCTACAACAAAATTGCCTTCGTTACCTAAGCAAAATAAATGACGTTTGTCGTAATACTTCACTTCGCCATTTGGCCAAACCCAATAAAAGCGATTAGCCTTTTTGTCGCCTTTTGCAACTAAAACAGAGCCTGCAACCACAGCATTTTTTTGCTTAGCAGTGGCTTTTAACCAGCTAAGTACCTCGCCTTGTTCTGGTTCGCTGCAATCTAGATTAATCGCAAAACCCGTGGCAAATGTTTCTGGCAAGACAATTAAATCAACCTGCTCGTTTAAACTGTTAAGCTGCTCTGTAAAGTGCGCAAGGTTAGCGCTTTTATCAAGCCAATGCAGTGATGACTGCACTAAAGCTAAGGTTAAAGTTGGCATAAAATCTCCGCGGCACGTTTTAATGTGTCATCATTTTTTGCAAAACATAAACGAATCACCTTATCGCTGCTTGTACTGTTATAAAACACACTGAGTGGTACAGTTGCAACACCCGCTTGCTCAACCAGCCATTGGCAAAACTCAACATCATCAAGATCAGACACATCACTATAATCAAGTAGTAAAAAGTAGGTACCTTCACTTGGTAAAATTTTAAAGCGGCTTTGCGCTAACGCTTCACTGAGCAAGTCGCGTTTTTGTTGGTAAAAACAACTTAGTTCATCAACATGTTCTGGCTCTAACTCGAGCATATCGGCTAGTGCATGCTGGGCAGGCGTAAAGCTTGAAAAGGTCACATATTGGTGAATTTTACGAAACTCTACCATTAACTGGGCAGGTGCAACACAATAACCCATCTTCCAACCAGTGCTATGAAAAGATTTACCAAAGCTTGAGATCACAAAACTGCGTGCAAATAACTGAGGGTCGGTCAGCGCGCTTAAATGCAAAGCGCCATCAAAGGTAATGTGCTCATACACTTCATCGCTAATTACATATAAATCATGCTTAGTAACAAGCGCTTTAAGGGCATTAATATCTTCTGTTTTAAAGATTTTACCGCTTGGGTTATGTGGCGTGTTGATGATGATGACACGTGTTTTTTCTGTAATGACATCGGATACGGCTTGCCAATCGATTTTGTAGTCTGGCGCACGCAAGGCAACGTGAACTGAGCGACCGCCAGCAAGTTCAATTGCTGGTTGGTACGAGTCATAAGCGGGGTCAAACACCACAACTTCATCACCCTCTTTAACAAGCGCTTGAATTGCTACAAATAATGCTTCTGTTGCCCCTGAAGTGACAGTGACTTGTTGCTCGTAGTTTATGTTGTTATGGTATTTTCTAGCAATCAGAGCAGCTATTTGCTGTTGTAGCTTTGTAACCCCACTTGAAGGCGCATATTGATTAACCCCTTCAAGTACATAGTGATTGAGTTGTTTTTTTAACAAATCAGGTGCATCAAACTCAGGAAAACCCTGAGATAGATTAATAGCTTGGTACTGATTTGCCAGAGCTGTCATTTGACTAAAAATACTAGTGCCTAAATTCGGCAATTTACTTTCAAACACAGAGGTTCCTTAAAGATGGTTTTGCGCCCAAAGCGATGCTATCATTGCTTAAAACAGATGTATAGCCGTCTAAATAAACTTTTAGAATGTCGAGGAATATATGCACAACAATACCGCTATTTCAGAACTAATTGAAGCTGGTAAATGGGTAAGCCAACGTGGCTGGGTCCCTGCTACTGGTGGTAACTTTTCAGCCCGCACTGCAAGCGGTTATGTTGTCACGGCAAGTGGCTTCGATAAAGGTCAACTCGGCACTCATGCATTTATCGAATTTGATCATGAAGGCAATCGCACCAAAGGCTCTGGTAATCCATCAGCAGAAACTGAGTTACATCTAAATATGTATAAGCTAATCCCATCTGCTAAATTTGTTTTGCACACTCATTCTGTCGCAGCAACCGTGCTATCTCGTGTTATTAAGGGCCATACTATCAACTTAAATGGCTACGAAATGCAAAAGTCTCTAAGTGGTGTTAAATCGCATTTAGATACGCTAAGTATTCCAATTTTTGATAATGACCAAGACATCGACCGTTTAAGCTTACTTGTTAGTGATCATCACCTTCACACCCCTATTGAGCATGCTGTATTGATTCGTGGCCATGGTTTATATGTAGTAGGTCGAAATATCAAAGAAGTACTTCGTCATTTAGAAGGCTTAGAGTTCCTATTTAGCTGTGAACTTGAGCGCTTAAAACTAGAAGGTATTCAAGCCGGAGTTCAGCCATGATCAAAGCGATTTTAACCGATATTGAAGGCACGATTACCCGAATCTCATTTGTTAAGGACGTATTATTTCCATACGCGGCTGGGCAGTTACCTGAGTTTGTAAAGTCACATCAAACAGACCCAGAAGTAGCAGCCCAAATTGAGGCTGTTAAAGCACATATAGAACAACCTGATGCCGATATCGAGACGGTAATTAAGCATTTAATTCATTGGATTGAAACAGATCAAAAAATTACCCCACTCAAGCAATTACAAGGCTTAATTTGGCAAACGGGCTACGAAAATGGCGATTTTACTGGCCACCTTTACCCAGATGCTTATGACTTTTTACAAGCCCAAAAACAGGCTGGCAAAAGTTTATATGTCTACTCATCAGGCTCTGTGAAAGCCCAGCACCTGATTTTTGAGTTCTCTGATTATGGTGATGTGAGACCTTTGTTCAGTGATTACTTCGACACTAAAGTCGGTGCAAAACAACAACAAAGCTCTTATGAGAATATTATTGCTGAACTGCCTTTTGACGCTGAAGAGGTGCTATTTTTAAGCGATGTGGTAGCAGAGCTTGATGCTGCAAAAGCGGCAGGTCTGCGAACGCTTCACCTTATTCGAGATGGCCAAGAAGCAAGTGATATCCACCCATATATTAACGATTTCACAGCATTCAGCGCGGAGCTTTTAGTATGAGTCAATTAACTATTTTTAATGATACAAACGCAGATAACATACTGTTTCATAGTGAAGATTTAAGCGCTATTGCTAGAGAGCTTAATGCAGTTGGCGTTCGCTTTGAGCAATGGCAAGCAACGGCACAGATTGATCAAGACACCAGTCATGACGCTATTTTAACTGCCTATGCTAACGATATAGAGCGTCTTAAAGCAGAGGGTGGTTATCAAACAGTCGATGTTATTTCACTTGCCAAAGGTAACCCCAATGCCAGCGAGTTACGCAGCAAATTTTTGTTTGAACATACTCATAGCGAAGATGAAGTACGTTTCTTTGTAAAAGGCCAAGGTTTATTTTGCTTACACTTAGGCGATAAGGTGTATCAAGTGCTTTGCCAACAAGGCGACTTAATTTCAGTACCAGAACTCACACCACATTGGTTTGATATGGGCAGCGACCCTGAATTCACAGCAATTCGCTTATTCAATAATACCGAAGGTTGGGTCGCTAAAAGCACTGAGTCAACCATTGCGACCAACTTCCCACTGCTGGATTAACATGGAAAAGCTATTTTCGTACGGTACCTTGCAGTACCGACAAGTTCAATTGGATACCTTCGGGCGCTTGCTCGAAGGTATTCCTGCGACATTATCAGGGTATATCATTGGCGAGGTCGAGATCACCGACGAAGCAGTTCTTAAAAGTAGTGGCCAGCGTTTTCACCCCGCTTTAATCAAAACGGGCAAACAAAGTGATACGGTTAATGGCACAATTTACTTAATCACCGAACAAGAGCTTGCTCAGGCAGATGCTTACGAAGTTGACGATTATCAGCGCATTGAAGAAACATTTCAGTGTAGCAACCAAGCTTGGTTATATGTTGCTAAAAAGAGCCTTTAATTTACAAAATTAAAACAAAAAAACCCAAATAAAGAACAAAAGCTGTTATTATTCTCCCTCATCAAGATCATTACTAATTATTAGTTAAAGGACTAAACATGGGGTCGGCATTTTCACCCTTACGCGATACTGTTATTTATGTGGGTGAGTGGCAATTTAACACACAGCAGCAAACCATCAGCGATGGCACTCATACGCGCGAACTAGAACCTTTACTTTATAAACTATTATGCTTTTTCATTACCCATAATGATCGCATTATTACTCGCCAAGAATTAGTTGAGAACATTTGGCAACAAAGCTTTGTTGATGACAATGCCATCAACCGTGCAATCTCAGAGCTAAGAAAAGTACTCAAGTCAGAAAAGCAACCTGGGCAAACCATTAAAACCCATTACCGCAAAGGTTACAGTTTATTTATTGAAGTTAAGTCTCTTGATCACGCTGTGAGTACAGAACAGCTAAAAACAGAAAATGTAATAACAGTAGATAAAGACGCTGAGACTCAAGTTAATACAGCCAACATTAGTCCACAAAAAGATCATACTTCACGCTGGCCGTGGCCTTTTGCAGCCTTAGTATTGAGTTTATTGCTTGCTGCTATTTGGTTGTTCTTACAACAGCCTAAAGCCACTACTGAAGAGCAAAGTGAAGTACCTCATTTAGACCTGCAAGCAGAAACTATTTCATGGCATAAAGGCACACACTATCGCTTAATGCTCAATCAAGACAAAACAAAATTAGCCTACATACTGCAAAATGATACTGATAATAAGTACCTTTATGTTGTCGACTTAACCACTAAAAAAGAATATGTGATTGCCTCTGGCAATATCTTTTTACAGGGTTGGTCTGAGGATGGAGAACGATTATTTTACGGTTCCTGTGAAAACAAAGACTACAGCGATTGTATCACTTGGCAAGCAAGCAACCTGTTATCAAGTGAAGCGTTAATAAAACCACGTATTAACCAATCTTTACTTAATTCTCAGCCAAGTCAGTACATCGAAGTGGGTGATGTCGCAATTTCAAGACGTAATAATTACCGTGGCTTAACTCATTTATATGCTTTATATGCACAAGATTTAAAAACCGGTGAAGAAATTCGCATTAGCACACCCAATATCACTGGCACTGGGGACTTTATTTTAACAACTATTAAAAACCCGAGCCGCATCATCTTCGAGCGCCATAATGTTGGCCAAGTAGAAATATACATGGCGAATTTAGATGGCAGTTCACTTAAACTTTTAACGACGAACGATTACCGAGCTTGGGCTGCAACTTATGATCAGCAAACTAACTCTCTTGTTTGGTATAGCCGCGGCACCTCAACTATTGAATCATTCTCTTTTGATAGTATGAGTCGACAACCCGCTATAAAAGCGCCAGTAAAGCGAGCAAACTATGCTTACCCGTTAAGCAAAGAAAGTGTTTTGATCAGTACTGACCTTCACGATAAAGATGCCGCAATATTTGACCTTAATTCAAAAACAATGAGTTACATCGCCACAGCGAATAAGCACGAAGACGACTTAGTCGCATTAGCCAATAATGATGTGTACTTCTCTGACTTTGAGTTTGCAGAACACCAACACTGGCTCAGAAAAGCAAACCAATACATCAATATAACTGGCAAAATTGGTGAAGATAGCTCAGTAATTGCAGTAAATAGTGACAGTAGCCGACTTGTTAGCTTTAATAAAACCAATCAGCAATTAACATTATTAAATGCAGCTGATTTCTCAGAAATTAAGTACTGGACACTTCCTGGTAGTACCAAGTTGGCAGCTATAAGAGGTAACAAGATTGCCGTGCTATATACCGATCTTAGCAATCAGCTAAATCAAATAATGATTCTTCACACCAACAGCGATGAAGTGATCAAAAGTACTATAGATACACCTCTAGCTATCGCATGGTATGACGATACACAGCTGATTGTTCATTCTAAATACGATAAATACCTGCTTTTAGACAGCGATAACAATACCTATAGTGAGCTGACTACACCAGACAAACTAACTGAGTTAAAGCCTTCTATTGTGTCGATGGCAAGTAACCTACATAGCTTGTATATCGCCACTGATACTGAAGTTTTCAGCATTAATTTAGCCAAAATGCAGGGCGTTGAGTCAATACTTCAAATGAAGCCTTCTCACTATATATCGCGCCTTAATGCTAAAAACGACAAGCTGGCAGTGACCTTCTTAACTGCCAACAATCAAAATAGCATTGAGCTCTACACTAAAAAAAGCGCTGAATAAATCCGCTATTTTAACTGCTTTAAAATACCTTGCTCGATATCTGCTTGGTTATAAACCCCGGTATCGAGCACCCAACCTGTTACTAAGTTAGCAGGTGTTACATCAAACGCTGGGTTATAAACCTGTGCATTAGTCGGTGCCCACATTGCTTCACCAAAACTACCACTAACACCGCGCACTTCATTTACACTGCGCTGCTCAATTTCAATGTCATTACCACATATCGTTTGCGTATCAAGTGTCGTGAGTGGCGCTACAACATAAAATGGAATGTTATGGAAATGCGCTAACACAGCGAGGTTATAAGTGCCTACCTTATTGGCAAAATCTCCGTTTGCAGCAATACGATCTGCGCCCACAAATATCTTATCGACTTTGCCCGCAGCCATTAAACTGGCCGCCATGTTATCGCAAATCAAGGTGTAAGGAATTTGCCAACGCTCGAGCTCAAAAGCAGTTAAACGACCGCCTTGCAGTAACGGTCGTGTTTCATCAACCCAAACATGAATATCACCATAGCGTTGCTGCGCTTTATAAATAACGCCTAGTGCAGTGCCAACACCCGCAGTCGCTAACGCACCTGTATTACAATGGGTTAAAATGTTGTCGCCTTTATCAACCAAGGCAGCACCACGTTCAGCCATACTATCGCAAAGGGCAATATCTTCTTTAAATAACTGCTCAGCTGTAGAGACAACAGCAGCAACATAATTCGTCTCTGCAAGCGCTGCACGTAACTTGGCCATACAGTGCATAAGGTTTACCGCTGTTGGGCGGGTTGCTTCAAGTTCATCAATGGCAGTAGAAAGTGCTGATTGACTCATGCCCTGCTCAGCTAAATGTGCAACCAATAAGCCAGCACCTAAGCCGATTAAAGGTGCGCCCCGGATTTTCAAAGTCAGAATCAAATCTTTCATCGTTTCAACATCGTTACATACATGCCAATGCTGTTGATGTGGCAACAAATACTGATCAAGCACGGTTAGCGTACCTTGCTGATATTTAATACTGCTCGCGATGAGATCTTGCATACAAAATCCAGATTACTAATTTAGATGAGTCGTTATTTTACATCAGTTTTGAGAACTAACAAGTTAGATGTATGGACATCTAAACGGTTACAGGTATAGAATGCTTAAAGTTAATTGTATTACGAGATTAAGCCATGGCTAAATATACTGCCTTCACTGCAGAGCATGCTGTTGATTACATTAAAGAACTTATTGAAAGTAAGCGAATTTCAGTATTCACTAATGATGCAAAGCTTAGTGCATACGAATTTGGCGACGGAAACTTAAACTTAGTTTTTCGTGTTGCTGATCAGCACAACAATAGTGTAATTTTAAAACAAGCACTTCCTTACGCCCGTTGTGTAGGTGAGTCATGGCCGTTATCTTTGGACCGCGCACGCATTGAAGCCGAAGTATTGATTAATCATGGTCAGTTATGTCCAGAGCATACCGTGGCGATATTGCATCATAATGTAGAACTGGCTTTAACTGTATTAGAAGATTTAGGTGAGTTACAAATTTTACGTGGCGCACAAATCAACGCAGAGCAATTTCCATTATTGGCAAGTCATGTTGCGTTCTATTTAAGCCGAACAGGCTTTTATAACTCAGACTTTTACTTATCTGCTGAAGATAAAAAAGCCAAAGTCAGTCAATTTATTAATCCTGATTTATGTAAGATCACAGAAGACTTATTCTTTACTGATCCGTACATTGAGCATGAGCACAATAATTTCCCAGCTGAGCTTAATGAGCACGTCGAAAGTATTCGTAATAATGATGCTTTAAAACTAGCAGCAGCAAAATTAAAAGCTAAATTCTTATCTTGCCCACAAACTTTATTACATGGTGATATGCATAGCGGCAGTATTTTTGTTGATAGCAATACCACCAAAATGATCGATCCAGAGTTCGGCTTTTTTGGTCCTGTTGGTTTTGATATCGGCTCATTTATGGGTAATTTGTTACTAAATTACTGCGCCCAAAACGCGCGTATCGCTGAGCAAGCAAAGCGCCGCCAATACCAAACCCATTTATTAACTTGCTTACAAGACTGTTATAGCCAATTTGAACAACATTGGCTAAACCTTGCAAGTAACGAAGCAACTGATATTAGCTTTGCAAACCGGGCTTTTAGCGAAGATTACTTACAACAAGTACTGCGAGATGCGATTGGCTACTGTGGCGCAGAACTTATTCGCCGTACTATTGGTTTAGCTCATGTTGCTGATATCGATGGTATTGAAGATGGAGAGGCTCGTTTAGCTGTACAACAGCAAACACTTGTACTCGGCGAGCAACTGATGCTCAATGCCACAAGCTGTAATAATAAAGACGAGTTCTTTTCTTTGTTAATCAGTTTATTAAACTAATAGTCAAAAATTTAAAAAGGCGCTCAATGCGCCTTTTAATTATTCAACCCAACTAGATTATTTATTGTAGTGCTCATACATTTTATCGAGCGGTTCTGATAAGCCATTTTCTTGTACCACCCGCACATGCTGACGAGCCAGCTCTCTGGCACTTGATACGCCACACGAATGGGCTATAAGCCCTGCGCCGTAATGAATGTACTTATTATAGTTAGCAACACGCTGGGCTTTACCTGTTACATCCAAGCCTCGTTGTAAGCGTTCATTATGCGTAGTAATGCCGGTTGGGCAGGTATCTTTATTACATTGCAATGCTTGAATACAACCAAGCGAAAACATGTGACCACGAGCTGAAACAATAAAGTCAGCGCCCAATGCCAATGCCCAAGCAACTTTAGATGGTACAATCAACTTACCCGAGGCAATCACTTTCACTCGCTCTCTAAGCCCATGTTTCTTCAATAAATCAACAACCAAAGGTAAGCTTTCTCGCAGGGGCAACCCCACAGAATCCATCAAAGGCTGAGGGGCAGCGCCCGTACCACCATCGGCACTATCAATAGTGATAAAGTCAGGGGCAGATTCAATACCACGATTATTTATTTCGCTGAACAAGGTTTCCAGCCAGGTATACTCGCCAATCACCGCTTTGAAACCTGTGGGTTTGCCCGTGGTATTGCGCACCATGGCGACCATATCAAGTAGGTCAGCTGGTGATTTAATCTCAGGATGACCATTTGGACTAATTGAGTCTTGCCCTTCAGGAATCCCCCGAATTTTTGCGATTTCTGCAGTCACTTTACGTCCCGGCAACATACCTCCCTTACCGGGTTTTGCGCCTTGACTCATTTTAATTTCAAACATCTTAACTTGTTCATGTTCTGCAATCGCTTTAAGCTTTTCTACACTTAACTTACCTTGCTCATCACGCACACCATATTTGGCTGTACCAATCTGAAACACGATATCAGCACCACCTTCAAGATGATAAGAGCTTAGCCCGCCTTCACCTGTGTTCATCCAACAGCCAGCTAATTTAGCACCTCGAGATAGTGCTCGAACAGCCGGCTTAGATAGTGCACCAAAGCTCATGCCTGAAATATTAAATAATGCATTTGTGGTATAGGGTTTAGGACAATAAGGTCCTAAAGTGACTTCACTAGGATCGAGCGCCTCTTCATCTAAGGTAGGAAACGCGCAATTCATAAACATTACGGTTCCTGTCGCTTCAAGACTCTGAGTTGAACCAAAGGCCGTCGTACGGTCAACATTCTTCGCAGCACGATACACCCAACTCCGCTCTGCACGGTTAAAGGGTAATTCTTCTCTATCCATAGCAAAGAAGTACTGACGGAAAAATTCCCCCTGGCGTTCAAAAAAGTAACGAAAGCGGCCAATCACAGGGTAGTTACGGCGAATAGCATGTTTAGATTGCGTTACATCACTAATGTAAAAACACACAATCACTAGCAAAACGATGCCTAATGCAAAAATAAATAAACTGGCAAATACATCGATACTAAAAATTATAAAATCACTCATCCAAGGCCCCTTTGTGAAATGACATCTATCAAATCATATAAGTTGTTTATATTAGGTGCAATAAACAAAAAAGGCGTGATTTAAATCACGCCTTTTCGTTTCTTTTATGCCGCTATGCTGCTCGTTTGGCTAACTCAGCTTTAATATAAAGTTGAATTTGCTCTTCAAGTACTGACATTGGCACTGAGCCATGACGTAATATTTGATGATGAAATTCGCGAATATCAAAATCTTGACCAAGCGCTTGCTCAGCTTCGTGGCGTAAACGTTTAATTGTTAACTCACCAATTTTGTATGACAAAGCTTGTGCAGGCCATGAAATATAACGGTCGGTTTCGGTCTTCACATTATGCAATGAAAGCGCGGTATTTTCGCTCATAAACTTCATCGCACGCTCGCGGCTCCAGCCATACATATGCATACCTGTATCAACCACTAAACGAGCTGCACGCCACATTTCATAGGTCAAACGACCAAAGTCACTGTATGGGTCTTGATAAAAACCCGCTTCGATACCTAAAAACTCTGAATATAAGCCCCAACCCTCACCAAATGCCGATAAATAAGCATTACGGCGATAACTTGGCAGTGACTCAAGTTCCGCATTAAGTGAGATTTGCAAGTGGTGCCCCGGAACAGCTTCGTGCAAAGTTAATGCTTCAAGAACATACAATGGACGCTTGTCTAACGCATAGGTATTAACCCAATAATAACCCGCTTGGTCATCGCGACGAGAACCTGAGTAACGGCCAGTTGTATATTTAGGCGCAATACTCGCTGGCACTGGCGCAACACCATAAGGCATTCTTGGTAAGGTGTGGAATAACTTAGGTAATTGAGCATCCATTTTCTTAGCGATGTAAGAGGCTTCTTTTAGCAGTTCTTTTGGTGTTTTTGCGTAAAATTGCGGATCAGTACGTAAAAAGTGGACAAAATCAGCAAATGAGCCTTCAAAACCTACTTTCTTAATAATTTTTTCCATTTCGGCACGAATGCGTGCCACTTCTTGTAAACCCAGCTCGTGGATTTCTTTTGGCGTCATATCTGTGGTGGTATAGTATTTAGCACGGTTTTCGTAAAACGCTTTACCGTTTGGCGTACTAGAAATACCAATGTCTGTTCGTGCACCTGGCTGATATTCATTATTAAAGAAAGTTAAGTAACCTTGATAAGCCGGAATAACCTGCTCTTTAATGATAGTTTGCGCTTGCTTTTGCAATGCTGCAAATTCGCTGTCACTAATACCTGCGGTATTTTTTAAAAATGGTTTGTAGAATTCTGACTCTGTTGCATCATCAACAATATACGCAGTAATTGAGTCTTGATACCCTTCTAAAACAGCCTTAGGTTGAGTCAGCCCCACCTCAAGACCCTTGCGCATCCAACCAATATTTTGCGAAAAATAGCGAGGAATTTGCTGTAATTTAGCAAGATATAGTTGGTAATCTTGTTCTTTTGTGTAGTCAGAGCTTGAAATCATAAATGATAAGCTAGAATGAAACCCATACTCAGACGTTAGTGGCATATAATGCGTGTTAAACACATATTCATCGACACTATTTTGCACTTGACCACGTAAAATAGTTAGGTTGATGCGGTTTTCTTCAGATAATTTATCACGGTCTATAGCATCTAAATCGGCGAGTAACGCTGTATTTTTCTTATATTTTTGCTCTAGAAACTCTGCTGATAGGTTTTCTAATAAATAACCATCTACGCCATTTTCTTTACCATATGGACTGATACTTTGACGGTAATTAACAATATTTTCGGCTACTTGAGTAAATTGCTGATCAGCATCAATATTTGTTACCTGGCAAGCGCTTAAAGTACAAGCTAAAGCAACCGCAATAACAGAACGGTTTAAAGTTCGCGACAGTGTTTGTTTCATAGCATTCTTTTTAGTTTTAATCAGTATTGCTAAAGTAGCGCAGCACTGACTAAAACCCAAGCAAATGCGACCAAGCTCAGTTTAAATGCGCTCAAATTAGCATCACTGGGGAAGCATCAATGTGCAAGCTTTAAGCAATTTTTAATTACACTTGTTAAAGTTGTTGAGAAAATCAGCTAATAGACACAAACAGAAGAAATTTAAGTTCCAAAATTAGCGATTTTGCTTTTAAATAGGCTGATTACAGATTACTGTAGACTCAGTATTTATGCTTGGAAGCAAATACACTTTACGGAAGAGATGATTAATTGGTTGATATGCGTATTTAGTGGTATTGAAAAATGATGTTCCATGATCCCATGGCTATTGCTCAAGAAAAAATGACAAAGGTATGTATCTTTTTAGAACACCATGCATTACCGCCGTCACCACTTAACTACCAAGTTGTTTACACCTACGTCAGCCAATCTAACCCCAAACTTAATGCCACAATTGACCGCGCCATTGCACAAAGAAAAGCCATTGATTGTGTCTATGTAGAACAGCTGTATTTCGATTTTATAGAACAAGGCCATAAAATGAAAACCGCCATTGTTCGCAACGTTGACTCAGTCATTAACACCCTTTCGCGTAATGCTAGCAATAACGAGCAAAATATTGTGCGCTTTGCTGATCAAGTTAGTGACTGTGTGCATTCAATCGATGAAAACAATATTGAACAAACGCGTCACGCATTAAAAATGCTCAGTAAGCAATCTGAAGTACTGCTCAACCAGCATCGCCAATTTAAGCAAGAAATAGCAAAAGCCAAATCAATACAAGAAAAAACCCAAAAACAGCTCACTCAATTACGCAAGCAACACATTACCGACCAACAAACTGGCTTATACAAGCGCCATTACTTAAATCAACAAACCCAACTCTGGGTCGGCCAAAATAAAGCGGTTTGTGCTATCTCTATTCACATAGAAAACTTAAATCATTTTATTGAAAACTATGGTGATGTCATTGGTGAAGTCATTTTAAGTAAAGTCGCGAAGCAAGTGCAAAAATACGTACAAGAAAGTGGTTTGCCAGGGCGCACAAGTAAGGATGAATTTACCATCTTACTTGCTGACATAGAGCCTGAAACTGCCAACTTAATAGCTGAAAAAGTACGAAATGGTGTCGAAAAGCTACGCTTTGTAAGCTCAAGAAATGGCACCAAACTACCTGCTATCACCCTAGCCCTTGGTATTGCCAAGCATGAAGGCGATGGTGACTTTAATAGTTTAGCCCGTAAAGCTTCTTTAGCAGCAGCTAAAGCCAAGTCGCTTGGACAAAGTAGTTTTATTGCCGGTCAATAAAGTTTAACACTGCGCTAAGTCATGAAAAGCCACGCTAATCTGATGATTTAGTTATAATCAAATTGCACCCCACAGCCACAATCAAGTACACTAGTCTTTATTGCCACGATAGAGATTAATCATGAACGAGAATCAAGAAAAGACCACGCATTTTGGCTATAAAACCGTTGCTGAAAACGAAAAAGCATCAATGGTTGCAGATGTATTCCACTCAGTCGCTGCAAAGTATGACGTAATGAATGATCTTATGTCGTTCGGTATTCATCGTTTATGGAAACGCCAAACTATTGCAAGTTCAGGTGTTCGTAAAGGTCACTATGTATTAGACCTTGCGGGCGGTACTGGTGATTTAACCGCTAAATTTAGTCAATTAGTTGGTGAAACGGGTCAGGTTATCTTAGGCGATATTAACTCTTCAATGCTGAAAGTTGGCCGCGAGAAACTTCGTAACCTTGGTCGTGTTGGCAATATTGAATATGTACAAATGAATGCAGAAGCATTGCCATTTCCTGATAACAGCTTTGACTTGATCACTATCGCATTTGGTCTTCGTAACGTTACCGATAAAGATAAAGCACTACGCTCAATGTATCGTATTCTGAAGCCTGGCGGTCGCTTATTAGTACTTGAATTCTCTAAACCGGAACAAGAAATACTGAGCAAAGCCTATGACTTCTATTCATTTAATATCTTACCTAAAATGGGTGAGCTAGTAGCGAATGATGGCGAGTCTTATCAATACCTTGCGGAATCTATCCGAATGCATCCAGATCAAGAAACGTTAAAAAGCATGATGGAAGATGCAGGTTTTGAACAAACTAATTATCAAAATCTTACTGGCGGTATTGTTGCCCTCCATCGTGGTTTTAAATACTAAAAACTCTATTAATTAAGTAGGTAACGCGATGTTAGCAAACGCTCTGTTATCACTCGTCGAACGAATCATTAATCAACTGCTGCAGTTAGACCCTCAGTTAAAAGGCAAACTTGCAGCAATTGCTGATAAACAGCTGTTGGTTGAGATACGTGATTGGCAACAGTCAATTTTGTGCGTATACAGCGACGAGCAAATTCATTTATACAGTACGCCAGAGCGCAATTTTGACTGCATGATCAGCGCTGATATCAATACCTTGTTGGCGCTTAAAGATCCGTCAATGCTAACGCAACTCATTCGCCAAGATAAGCTCGACTTGCAAGGCGATTTAAATCTTGCACAAGGCTTTAGCAATGCTTTTGCAGAGCTTGATATTGACTGGCCAGAGCACTTTTCTCGATACATTGGCGATGCCCCAGCACAACAGTTGTGGCTCTCTTTACAAACCTTAAAACGTCGTGGTTCACAAACAAAGAGTAAGTTAGAAAATACCTTAACAACACTTTGCCAAGATGAGTTAGCAGTGACCATACACCCTCTTGAGCTTGCTGAGTTTAAACAGCAAAATCGCCAATTAAAAAGCCAAGTATCTCAATTAGAGATGCGAATTAACGCGCTGTTACAGTCACGCTAATGCGCTAAGGAACTTGTGTGTCGTCTGCTCGTCTTTATTACATCACTAAAACCCTTCTGAGCTACGGCTTAGACGAATTAATTCCGCGTAAAAGAGTGCCTTGGTTTGCAAAGCTCGGACGCGGAAGCTTATTTTGGTTACGCAACCAACATAAAGATAAACCTGCAGGTATGCGCTTGCGACTTGCTCTACAAGAACTTGGCCCAGTATGGATCAAGTTTGGCCAAATGCTTTCAACACGCCGTGACTTACTCCCTCATGATGTCGCATTAGAGCTTGCACTACTTCAAGATCAGGTTGAACCTTTTGAAGGTGAACTTGCCCAGCAGCTTATCGAAAAAGCGCTGGGTATTAATGATATTAGTGAATTGTTCAGTGACTTTTCGCAAACACCTTTAGCATCAGCATCGATCGCACAAGTCCATACTGCTACCTTAATTGATGAGCATGGCGCAGCTCAAGATGTGGTAATTAAAGTCATACGCCCCAATATAAAAGAGCAAATTGATGCTGACTTAATGCTGATGCAAAAAGTCGCTCGATTAGTTGCAAAGTTATTAAAAGAGGCTAAACGTTTACGTCCTATTGAAGTCGTAAACGAGTACAAAAAAACCTTGTTGGATGAACTCGACTTAATGCGAGAAGGGGCGAATGCAATACAGCTACGTCGTAACTTTGAAGACTCAAATTCACTTTACATCCCTTTTGTATACAGTGATTACAGTCGTAGTAATGTATTGGTAATGGAGCGTATTTACGGAATTCCTGTATCAGATACTGAAGCATTGCTTGCGCAAAATACCAATATGCAGCTACTAGCCGAACGCGGAGTAGAAGTCTTTTTCACGCAAGTATTCCGTGACAGTTTCTTCCATGCAGATATGCACCCGGGTAATATTTTTGTTTCTCGTGAAAACCCACATAACCCAAAATATATAGGTATTGACTGTGGCATTGTAGGCACCCTTAATCGCGAAGATAAACGCTATTTAGCAGAAAACTTTATTGCCTTTTTCAATCGTGATTATCGCCAAGTAGCGCAACTACACGTTGATTCTGGCTGGGTACCAGCCGATACCAGCATCGAAGAGTTTGAGTTTGCTATTCGTACTGTGTGTGAGCCAATTTTTAATAAACCATTAGCTGAAATCTCTTTTGGCCATGTGTTAGTCAACCTGTTTAATACGGCTCGTCGCTTTAATATGCAAGTTCAACCGCAATTAGTGTTACTGCAAAAGACGCTGTTGTATGTTGAAGGCCTTGGCAGACAACTGTATCCGCAGCTTGATCTATGGAAAACTGCTAAACCTTTCCTAGAAGATTGGGTCAAAGAACAAGTTGGTCCGCTTGCAGTAATGAAAAAAATGTATGCGAACTTGCCATTTTGGGCAGAAAAAATGCCTGAATTACCTGATTTAATTTATCAAAACTTAAAACGTCAACAACAACCTGTACAATTGCCTGCGCCGCAATCTGCTAAACCTTTGTTACTTAGCATCTTTGCTGGTAGCTGCTTGATTGTTTCAGGCTTATGTTATTTACAGCATGATTTAGTTGCGAGCGCAATTACCGCTGGCTTTGCTGTAGCGGGCTTTATTGCTGCATGGCGAAGCACATAAACTAAGTGCTATTTATGTTTTGGTGAGTATAATCGAGACAAGTCTATTCTAAAAATTTGATAAAAACGGAGTAATCCATGGGTTTTGGTGGTATCAGTATTTGGCAATTAATCATTATTTTAGCAATCATCGTTTTGTTATTTGGCACAAAGAAACTTCGTGGCATTGGCGGTGATTTAGGCAGTGCTGTAAAAGGCTTTAAAAAAGCAGTGTCTGATGAAGACCAAACTAACGCAAAAAGCGAGCAGATAGAAAAATCTTCTAACACGCAAAGCAAAGAAACCGTAGAGAAAAGCAAAGACGACCATAAGGCTTAATCAACATGGGGATGTGGGAACTTGTTGTCGTACTGATCGTAGGTCTGATTGTATTAGGTCCAGAGCGCTTGCCTGTGGCAATTCGCACTGTGAGCCGCTGGGTAAAAACATTAAAATCAGTCGCCAACTCAGTGAAAGCTGAAGTGAACGAAGAACTACGTATCCATGAGCTTCACGAAAACTTAAAAAAAGCAGAGCAACAAAATTTGCAAGAACTCTCTCCAGATCTGCAAGACTCTGTAAACGAACTACAAAAGGCTGCCCAGTCAGTCACCCACAGTTACAAGAAAGACACGCCTGAAAAAGCAGAAATTAACAATAATGATGAAAAAAAGTGAATTTAATCTCTGCTTTTGTGGTCAATAACAACGATGATTAATAGTAAATTATGACCGAGCAAGCTCACACAGGCTTTGTTGGCCACTTAATTGAGTTACGAAATCGACTCATGAAAGCTTTGTTAAGCATTTTGATTATATTTATTAGCTTGGTGTACTTTGCCAACGATATTTATGATTTTATTGCAGCACCACTTATTGCAAATTTGCCTAGCACTGCCACCATGATCGCAACGGATGTTACATCCCCCTTTATTGCACCGTTTAAACTCACCTTATTTGTGGCGTTATTTGCTGCTATTCCTATGATACTGCACCAAGTTTGGAGTTTTATAGCACCTGGCTTGTATCAACATGAAAAGCGTATGCTAATGCCAATTCTGGCCTCTAGCATCTTGCTATTTTATAGTGGTATCGCATTTTGCTACTTTGTGGTGTTACCCATTATTTTAGGGTTTTTCACTAGCACTGGCCCTGATATGATTACATTAGCGCCTGATATTAGTAGCTATTTGAGTTTTGCTTTAAAACTGTTTTTTGCTTTTGGTATTGCGTTTGAAATACCTGTTGCCATCATGCTGTTATGCTGGAGTGGCGCAACAACAACGAAAAGTTTAAAAGAAAAACGGCCTTATATCGTGGTAGGTGTATTTGTAATTGCTATGTTCTTAACACCTCCTGATGTACTGTCACAAACATTACTAGCATTACCCATGCTGTTATTATTTGAATTAGGTTTAATTTTGGCTGCATTTTATACCGCCAAACCTCAACAGGAATCAGAGGAATAAATGAAAAAACAACTCATTCCATTAGTTGCACTGTTAACGATTACTGGCACTGCACAAGCAAACGAAGTTAACTTACAAGCACTACAAGCGTGTACTTTTGTTGAAAATGATTTTAACCGCTTACTTTGTTACGACAACGTAATGGCTGGTAAATCGCTGTCTAAACCAGCAACAAAACAACAAATTAAACAACCTGCAGCAAGCTCTACAGCAGCTGTTGTCGCGGCGCCTGTTGCAGCTGCAACAAGCGAACAAATTGTAAAAACAAAAAATGAAGACTTTGGTTTAGAGCATAAAGAAGTTGCAAAAGTTAACGATGACCAAATAAGTTCCTTAGTAAAAAGTGTAAAAAAAGCACCTTATGGTGAACTGATCATCGAGCTTGATAATGGTCAGCAATGGCGTCAAGTTGGCTCTGATAGCTTACGTTTAAAAGCACAAGATGTTGTCATAATTGAACGAGGTATTTTCAATTCTTTCCTCCTAAAAGTTAAAGGTCAAAACCGTTCGATTCGTGTAAAACGTACTAACTAATGAGCACTTCGCTAGTTGATGCTGGTGTCAACTTAAGCAATCATCAATTTGATGATATTCATGACGCTGTGTTACAACGTGCCGCTGAGGCAGGTGTAACACAGATGCTGCTTATTGACTGCGATCTTCAGAGCAGCCAAACTTCTTTGAAACTCGCCAAACAGTTCAATCAGTATTGCACAGCAGGAGTTCATCCTCACGATGCAAAAACAGCAGATAAACACCTTGAAGAACACTTAATGACTCTTAGCCAAAACATCGAAGTGGTTGCCATTGGTGAGTGTGGTTTAGATTACAATCGTGACTTTTCTCCTCGAGATGTGCAGCGTAGCGTGTTTAGACGCCAACTGAAGCTTGCTGAACAGCTTGATATGCCAGTGTACTTGCATGAACGAGATGCCTGCGAAGATATGCTCGCAATTTTGAGTGACTATAAGGTGCGAGGTGTATTGCACTGCTTTACTGGTGACCAAGATGCATTACAAAACTACCTAGCTATGGGGCTTTATATTGGTGTCACGGGCTGGGTATGCGATGAGCGCAGAGGTGAGCAACTACAGGCCTTGGTACCGTCAATTCCTTTGAATCGTTTGTTAATTGAGACCGATGCCCCCTTTTTGATGCCGAGAAATATCAGACCAAGACCGAAATCTCGCCGCAATGAGCCTCAGAACCTTCCTTATATATGCCAGCAAATTGCTGATTTGAAAGGATGCGGATTTACTGATGTTGCAAAACACACTACACTAAACTTTTGGCAATTATTTACCACTAAGGGTTAAGATGAAGCGCCTATGGTCACTGTGTGGCGTACTCTTCGTTGTTGTTTTTACTCCCTGCTTGCTGGCTAACCCGATTACTGTTAGCCCACACTTTAAATCTCTGCATTCTCTTGATGTTGAGTACACGCTTGATCCTATTACAAAACAGCAAGCATTTACGAGTGATGCTGTACCTTGGCAAAAAAACCATGGCAACACTCTTAACTTAGGCATGAACTTAAGTCCTTTGTGGTTAAAAATGTCGATTCAGAATACATCACTACATGACTTACCACTGATCTTGTCAATTGATAACCCTTTACTTGATGAAGTGGATGTATTCCACCTCCAAGCTAGCCATGTTTTATTTAGCACAAAAATTGGAGATGCTCTTCCCTTAGAAAATCGGCAAATAAAAAATGAATCACTGCTTGTATCTCTAACAATTCCCAAAGCAAGCCATTCTATCGTTTATTTGAGAGTTAAAAATAACGGTGGCCTTAGAGTACCCTTAAGCCTTTGGAAGCCCTCAGAATACCTAAAACATAAAAGTAAGTTTAATTTACTCTACGGATTACTAGTAGGGTTCATTTTATCTTTAGCGATTACTAATTTGGTACTTTATGGTTTTTCAAGACGCAGTTATTTTGCTTATACAGGCTTTCTACTGATGTTATTATGGCTATCACTTACCTACTTATATGGCTTTGGGTATCGCTACCTTCAACCAAGTGGCACATCATTTCAACAATTAACGATTCCAAGCTTGTTTTTTATATGCTGCGCATTATTCGTACCTTTACAGCGTCATATTTTTGGTGCAGAGAAAAGTCGCTTGAGCCTTATTCAAAATTGGCTCGCATGGGGTGTCATTTTCATTACTTTCATATTGTGGTTTTTACCTGTTTATGTCGCGATTTCGCTCTGCTTATTAAGCTTGCCTATTTTATTAGCTGCCTTTATTGCTATCGCTATAAAACAGTTTAACCACGAATATAAACAGCCATCCATTGCATTTATTATTGCTATGTTAGCGTTCTGCTCAGCAATTATTCACAGCGCATTTGCCGTTTTTAATCCATACAACTTGTATATAAATGAGCAGTCACTCATCTTTATTTTCTTTTTAATTTGTAGTTTAAGCCTAAGCTATGCTGTTACAAAACTGTTTATAATGCAACGTGATGCAGAAGTAGCATTACAGCAGACAGCTCTGGCTGAAAGTAAAGCACAAGATAATCTGATGCAAGAACGCCTAAAACTTCAAGAGCAAGCTCGGCAAAATCTTGAGGCTAATATTGAGGAGCGTACTTTCGAGTTACAAGTCACCCTTCGCGAGCTAGAAGAAAAAAACCGGGAGCTTGAACAGCTCAATATGGAAGATGCGCTGACCAAAACCAAGAACCGCCGCTATTTTGATAAAAAACTGCTGATGGATATTCGCCGTTCTCGTCGTGAACAAACGCCATTGGCTATAATTATGATAGATATTGATCACTTCAAAGCCGTCAATGACACTTACGGCCATTTAACAGGTGATCAAACAATTCAAGCTGCCGCCGATGTCATCAAGCAGCACCTTAAGCGACCGCTCGATGAGGTCGCACGCTATGGTGGCGAAGAATTTGTAGTGCTATTGCCCAATACGCCCCTTACAGGTGCATTAGAAATTGCTGAACAAATACGCAAAGCAGCAGAAAAGACTGATATAATAGTTGCCGGAACAACGATTAAATTTACTTTGAGTGCAGGTGTTTACAGCGCAATTGCTGAAGACATTAATAACCCAAGTTTATTCACTGACTATGCCGACAAAGCCTTATATCATGCTAAGCAATCAGGTCGAAATCGCGTAGTGAGTTATCCTCTACCAAACTAGGAGTATACAAGCATGGCCCAATCAGGACTCGACCTTTTCCCTTATACACGTATGCGCCGCATGCGTCGTGATGGCTTCTCTCGTCGCCTAATGGCTGAAAACCAACTGACCGTTAATGACCTTATTTTTCCTGTATTTGTTTTAGAAGGTAAAAACCGCCGCGAAGCTATTGAGTCTATGCCAGGCATAGAGCGCCTTTCTATTGATTTACTACTTGAAGAAGCAAAAGAACTCGTTGAATTAGGTGTACCTGCCGTTGCTCTTTTCCCCGTAACACCTAGCGATAAAAAATCTTTACTAGCTGAAGAAGCCTACAACCCTGATGCATTAGCACAGCGTACAGTTCGCGCATTAAAAGAAGCGTTTCCTGAGCTTGGTGTGATCACTGATGTTGCACTTGACCCGTTCACAGTACATGGCCAAGATGGCATAATTGATGAAGATGGTTACGTGATTAATGATGTAACAACTGAAATCTTAGTTAAGCAAGCGCTATCACATGCCGAAGCAGGTGCCGATATAGTCGCACCTTCAGACATGATGGATGGACGCATTGGTGCAATTCGTGAAGCACTCGAAGCCGAAGGCCATATCCACACTCGTATTATGGCTTACTCTGCAAAATACGCTTCAAGCTACTACGGTCCGTTCCGTGATGCAGTGGGCTCTGCAGGTAACTTGAAAGGCGCCGATAAAAAGACCTATCAAATGGACCCTGCCAACTCTGATGAAGCTATTCGTGAAGTAGCCCTTGACCTTCAAGAAGGTGCAGACATGGTAATGGTGAAACCTGGCATGCCATATTTAGATGTTGTACGTCGCGTAAAAGATGAATTTGGTGTACCAACATTTGCTTACCAAGTCAGTGGTGAATATGCCATGCATAAAGCAGCCATTGATAACGGTTGGCTTGCAGAAGAAGCAATAATCATGGAGTCATTATTAGCATTTAAGCGTGCTGGCGCAGATGGCATCCTAACTTATTTTGCAAAACAAGCAGCAGTTTGGTTAAAAAATAACTAATCTAAAGTAAATGTTCTAAAAATTGGAAATTATTCCTATTTTATTAACATTTTGTATTTAATTTGTCATAGATTTTTCTTAAAGTACTGTGTCCCATATTGGGACTTTAAAAATACATACACGGGAAAAATAATGATAAATACAAAATTAACGCCGCTCGCGCTTGTTATTGCAAGCCTGAGCGCGCCAGCTTCTGCCAACCTAATCATCTCTGAATACGTTGAAGGAAGCTCTAATAATAAAGCGGTAGAACTTTACAACAACTCTGGCGCTGAACTATCACTTGATGGTTACACTATCTCTTTATACTCAAATGGTAATGGAGACCTAGCAGATCCAAACAACAGCTTAGCTTTAACAGGTACACTTGCAGCAAATGCGACCTACGTTATTGTTAACGCTGGTTCTGTTGATGAATTGAAGACAAAAGCCGATATAGAATCAACTATTACTTACTTCAACGGTGATGACGCACTAGTCCTAACTAAAGACGGTGAAATAGTTGATAGCTTTGGTCAACTAGGTGTTGATCCTGGTTCAGCATGGGATGAAGGTGGTGTAACAACAGCCAATAAAACACTACGTCGTAAAACGACTGTGACTTCAGGTCGTACTGATGCAACATCAGCATTTAACCCTAGTGAAGAGTGGGAACAATTCGACCAAAATGATTTTAGCAATATTGGTCAATACGGTGAAAGCACAGAACCAACTCCTGAGCCAGAGCCAGTTACTCCGCTTGAGTGTGGAGCAACAAAAACATTAATCAACGCAATTCAAGGTGAAGGCGGCGACAGCCCACTTATTGACACTGAAGTTGAAGTTGAAGGTGTAGTGACCGCAGACTTCCAAGCTGATGATCAGCTCAAAGGCTTCTTTATTAGCTCACTTGCTGCTGATGCTGATACAAACCCACTTACTTCTGAAGGTGTATTTGTTTATTTCGCAGATACTAATGTTGACGTTGGTGATCATGTACGTGTTAAAGGTAGCGTAGCTGAATACTACAGCGCGACACAGCTAGGTGATGTAAGCCAAGTTGAAATCTGTGCTACAGGCCTATCTACAGATCCAACCGTTGTTACTTTACCAGTTGCTGAAGTTGCAGACCTTGAAGCCTATGAAGGTATGTTAGTAACCATAGATCAACCTTTAGTTGTCAATAACAACTACGGTCTTGGCCGTTATGGTGAGGTTGACTTAGGTACTGAGCGTTTATACCAAGGTACTCAAATTGCACTACCGGGTGATGCAGCAAATGCTGTTGAAGCTGAAAACCTGAAAAAACAAATCTTACTCGACGATGGTTCAACAAAACAAAACCTTGATCCAATCGCCTACCCAGGCACAGGTCTTGATGCCTATAACACATTACGTTTGGGTGACACAGTAAACACTGTTACAGGTGTGATGGGTTACAGTTTCAACCGTTACCGCATTCACCCTACAGTGCAACCTGAGTTTACAGCAACAAACCCACGTACCGATGCGCCAGAGCTTAACGAAGATGCAGATCTTCGTGTAGCGAGCTTCAACGTATTAAACTATTTCAATGGTGATGGCCAAGGCGCAGGTTTCCCAACTAGCCGTGGTGCAGACAGCGAAGAAGAGTTTATTCGTCAGCAAGCAAAAATTGTCAGTGCAATTACAGCTATCAATGCTGATGTCATTGGCTTAATGGAAATCGAAAACGATGGTTTCGGTGAAAACAGTGCTATTGCAAGCCTAGTTTCAGCACTTAATGACGAAGATGCAGAAAACACTTACGCATTTGTTGATTTTGATGTTGAAAAAATTGGTACTGATCAAATCACAACAGCTTTAATTTATCGCTCAAATAAAGTATCAGAAGTAGGTAAGGCAGCTCATACAACTGCTGAACCTTTTGATTACAGCAATCGTCCGCCTATTGCCCAAAGCTTCCAATCTCTTGAAAGCGAAGAAATCTTCACAGTTGCAGTTGCCCACTTAAAATCTAAAGGTGGCTGTGGCAGCGCTGAGGGTAATAATGCTGACTTAGGCGATGGTCAAGCCTGTTGGAATGAAATCCGTGTTGCGGGTGCTAATGCTTATGCAGATTGGTTAGCAACTTACCCAACTGAAGTTGAAGATGAAGATATCATCCTAGTGGGTGACATGAACTCTTACGCGATGGAAGATCCTATTCGTGCATTTGCAGACAAAGGTCTTAAGAGTGCGGTTGCTGAACTAGACGGTGATACATTAGGTTACTCTTATAGCTTCTCTGGCCGTATTGGTAGTCTTGACCACGCGCTAGTAACAGAATCTATGCTTGATAAAGTTGTTGCTGCGACTGATTGGCATATCAATGCCGATGAGCCAATCAGCCTAGACTACAACCTTGAGTATAAGTCAGCAACACAACAAGCAGGCCTTTATGCAGATAACGCATATCGTGCATCTGATCACGACCCTGTGATTATTGATATTCAATCTGCAGAGCCTATTCCTGCAGAGCAGGCGCCAGTAATCGAAGCAGATCAAGCATTCGAAATCGTAGAAAACAGTGAAATTGGCGCAGTTATAGGCCAATTAGTTTTCTCTGATGGCGATGCTGATTACACACCTGTAGTAAGTTTTAGTCTTGTTGGTGAGCATGCAGATGCGATTGCAATCAGTGCCGCAGGTGAAATCACAGTTGCTAAAGAGCTAGATTTCGAAGAAGAAGACAAGCTTACGCTGATGATCCGTGCACAGGATAGCGCAGGCAACTTATCAGAAGCGCAACTGCTATACATCAACATTACTAACGATGAAGCAGATGATGTAACTGAAGAAGATGAAGCAGAGAAAGAGTCTAAAGATGATGATTCTGGTTCACTTGCTTGGTTAAGCTTACTAGCTTTACCATTTGCACTGCGTCGTCGTCTAAAAAAATAAACGACACAATATGAATAAATGGCCGCTTTCGCGGCCATTTTATTTGTATCGTTAAGCGATTTGTTCTTCTTTATTGTCAGGTTGGTAAAGTGCTGTTATCGAGCCCTGTTGCTGCTCATCAATTTGCCAATTAATAAACCTTAATACTTTGCCATTTTTAAGGAAAACCCTAAAAACAGTCAAAAATGCCACCGATTTAAACTCAATTTCCTTAATGTCCTCAGCATTTATATTACGCTTTCCTAAGCCTAATGAGTAACATATCCCTGCCTTATAACAATATAAAGAGCGCATCCCTAAATAGCTCAGCACAAGAAATATAAGTAATACAGGCAAAATAATAATTAATAATGATGTTCCAAAGGAGTTGGCAACTAATGCAATAAGCATAGCCAACGCGATCTTGATTCCTTGTAAAATCCAGTTTGGACTTAACTTGATCATTTTCATAAATATAAATCTTAATTTGATAGCTTTAGAAAATTAATACTAAATAACTAAAAATGGTTGTTATCACGATTCTACATTGCTGAAAATAGGTACACAAGTGAATAAAAATACTTTATAAGTGCATTTCAATATTTGGATTGCAACCTGCTAAAAACACAGTCTTTTATGAAATATTAATTTTGTATGAAAATAACACTTAAAAAACCAACACCAAGACTTTAAGCTTAATGTTAGAGATATATAGATACTAAAGAATGAGATTATTGGATTGCGACAATTAATACCAATCCGCTTAATTAAGTAGTCTATTTTGAGGCAATTAAACCTCGTTGATAACAAGGCAAAAATTTCGTTATTTAGTTGTTC
>MDTG01014718.1_pt1 | contig 46701 bp, 41 predicted proteins | sample 811421 | NCBI WGS metagenome assembly MDTG01 (sample SAMN05326645, study PRJNA326480) | marine metagenome | isolation source: seawater | place: Pacific Ocean: South East | collected 2011 | reverse complement strand
TAGGCAAGGCATTGATTGCAAGTAATAGTGGTTCTATTGTTAAAATCAATAACGCAGTATAAATCGCTTTTAAACCAACCCTTCGGGCGCTTCACAGGCACTTACTCTCATCGTTGTTACTTTTTAAAAGGGACTGCCATTGTTGCAAAGTAACGCCTTGATATTAAGCACCTGTGAAACGCTGAATTCTGCATCTTGAGGAGGTTTGGGTATAAGTATCAAGTTTCCAGCTTAACGACACTGCTATAAAAGTAGCAGTGTCGTTGTAAGCCTAAGGATTGCTATTAATCACAAAGCGCTTTAGCTAGACCAACCGGTTCGATTTCAACGCAAACTTGATCATCGTTCCAGTTTAAACCCACAAGTGCATCATCTTCGTTTAGGTCTTCAACCCATTCATCAAGAAACTCATCTAAGCCTATTTCAACAGGTGTGTAGTCTTGCCATTCATCTTTACATTGTGCTTTTGCAGCATCTTCAGTGCCCCAAAGTAGTAGCACGTCAGTGTCGCTAAATTGGTTTGATTCACAGACAACAAAACCACCATCTTCGGCACCCAGTGCCCACATAGATTCGTTCAAACGAACTTTTTCTACAAAGCTAACTAATTCTGATTCAATTTCGATATCGCTCATTTGCGTAACCCTTATCTTTATATTCGTGGATCTGTTTGTTGTACCGCCGCTTTGTCGGCGAATTTATGATAAAAATCAACTAAGTTTTTTAGTTGGCTAAAATCAGTTAATTCACGGAAGCGGATCCAATCTAGCAAGCAGTATAAACTGATGTTGAGGTATTCACAGCTTTTAAATACTGGCTCTGATAAATGACTATTTAAATAGGCTAATGTTTCAACAATTCGTTCATTCTGTAAATTAAAAAATAGTTTGTCGCTGTTGGTATCAAACCCTGAACGCTGACAAAGTAAAATTTCTACCAGTGAATCATTGCAGGCATTGATAATGGTTAAATAGTTCTCTTGCTGCCAGCTAAGTAACGGCTGATCAGCTTTTTCGAGCAAGTAGCGAATAATTGAGTTGGAATCACATAAGGTAAAATCATGGTCGATTAATACAGGAATTTTTCTGGCAGGGTTGTGGGCAATCATGGTTTGTCTGTCTTGCTCAGAGAAAATATCCAAATTAATAAAATCAATAGGTAGGTTATTAAGTGCCGCCCAAATTCGAATACGGCGCACAAAAGGTGATGTGGTCGAGCCTAGTAATTGCATGATGGTATCCTTTGCAAAAAAAAGCCGCTGTGAAGCGGCTTTTTGAAATCAATTTGTAAATTAGTCAGTACGGCTTGTTACTTCGAGAAGGTGATAACCAAACTGGGTTTGCACTGGACCTTGTACTTGGTTAATTGGTGCAGAGAATACGACTTTGTCGAATTCAGGAACCATCATGCCAGGGCCAAACTCACCTAATGCACCGCCATCTTGACCTGATGGGCAATTAGAATGAGCACGAGCAAGTTCTGCAAAGTCAGCTCCTTGCTCAATTTGCTGTTTTAAATCTAAACAGTGAGCTTCACTGTCTACGAGAATGTGTCTTGCACTGGCTACTGCCATAACATCTCCTAATGTGTGTTTTAGTATTAAATTACTAGTTTAGTTCAATATTTACCGAACGAAAAATTAAATTTATTTTGCAGTCAGCTCAGCTTCAATTGCATCGCGTAAAGTCTGCGATTGTGGCTTGGTTTTACTGTTAAAGCGCTGCACTGTCTTACGATCTGCAGACACTAAGTATTTGTAAAAGTTCCAGTTAGGTGAGCTTGTAACTTCGTTTAAATGTTTGAATATGGGGTTTGCATCACTTCCGCGAACGGCACTGGTAGCCAACATATTAAAAGTCACCCCATAATTGATGAAACACACTTTTGCAGTGTCTTTTTCATCGTCTTCTTCTTGGAAAAAGTCATCAGATGGAAAACCCAATACAACTAAGCCCTGGTCTTTGTATTCCTTATGGAGAGCTTCTAAGCATTCAAATTGACCTGTAAAGCCACAATTACTTGCGGTATTGACGATTAAAAGTGGTTTGTTTTTGAATTCGCAAAAATTAATAGACTCTTTCGAACGCAATTTCCTCATCGTAACATTGGTGAAATCGTCACATTGGCTGCTTGCTTTAGGCGCTTCTGCGGCTTCAGTGGTTTGTGCTGCAAGGTTTGTTGTTATTAGGCCTGCTGCAAGTAACAAGGCATATTTATACATAGTTATTTCCCGCTAGTTATTTGTGTTGAATATACGCTAATATGCGGCAAAGTGATCATTTAATTTCAGCTATTTATGACGATTCGAAAAGCAACACAAAACGATTTAACTGACATAGTCGCTATTTATAACGAGACCATTCCTGGGCGTATGGTAACCGCAGATACAGAAGAGGTATCGGTTGCAGACAAACAAGCTTGGTTTGAAAGTCACACAGAAAAAAGACCGATCTTTGTTTTTGAGCAACAAGGTAAAGTGCTCGCTTGGTTAAGCTATAAGTCTTTTTATGGCCGCCCAGCCTATGATGGTACTGTTGAAATTAGCATTTATATCACACAACAAGCTCAAGGGCAGGGGCTTGGAAAACAATTGCTTACATTTTCAGAACACCATGCAAAAACGCTCGGCATTAAGGTTTTGTTGGCCTTTATTTTTAGTCATAATCTACCAAGCATAAATCTGTTTAATCGTTTTAATTACAAGGTCTGGGGAGAACTTCCTGAGATTGCGATTATGGATAATAAAGCATACAGTCTGACAATTTTAGGTAAGCGTTTAGACAGTTAATTCGTTAAAAGCTAATAAAAAATGCGGTACAAATTGTGACCCATTGCGATTTTAGGCTACGCTAAAATAGGTATTTATTATTAAGCGAGTCTAGTCTACTGTGCGAAGAATTTTAATTGTTGATAGCAATAGTGTTTTAGCAATGCGGGTCAAGGTTCTACTTGAGCTCATTGGTTGTAGGGTTGAGCTATTACATTTTGCAATGGTCGATGATGCTGTTTTAGAGCAAGACTTTGATCTTGTGGCTGCGTCTCATGGTGTGCCAACCACAGTTATTAAAACGCTAATGGGGGTATTCTCACAAGAGCACTTCTTGCTGTTAGCGCCTAAAGCGCAGCGTAGTGATTTACTTGAACATTTTAGTGAAGTAAATCGCTTGTTACCTAATGCTGTGGTGATTTACCCCTTTTTTGCAAATAAAGAAATTAGCTCTTTATTAGAGGGGGTGCTTGAGTTAGAAAGTAACAATATTCTTCAACTTCCTACAGTACTTCTTGTTGACCATTGCGCAGAACGTTTGGCTCAAGTTGCCCTAAATCTCAAAGGGGCACATATTAAAACTTACACCGCAGATAACACAGCATCAGCTCTGGATGTTTTTAAAGAGCACAATATTGATTTACTCATCAGCGATTTTACTTTTCCTAATGGTACAGGCCTTGAGCTCTTTAATAAGCTCAAAACACATCAGCCAAATAGTCGTTGCTTGCTTTATACCTCAAAGCCTGACCAAGTCTCAATGGTAGCGGCTATTCGCCAAGGGGTGGAAGATGTTCTTATTAAGCCGGTTGATGATAATAGTTTATTGCAATCAGTACATAAACTTTGGCAAACCGAATTATTAAGACGCCACAACACTGAATTAGTTGAGCGTTTGCAAAATACCGTTGATGCACTCATTGAAAAAGACAGTTTACTTCGGGTCATTTTTAAACATACCCCAGATGCCATTATTTTATTTGAACGCGGTGGTAAGGTTATAGAAACTAACGACGCCTGTGAGCAGCTTTTTGAAAAACCGTTAAAAGAGTTTGAGAATTGCTCGGTATTTGAGTTTTTTGATGTTGCTTCAACTGAGCGAATTAAAGATAAGATCGCGACTTTAAATAAGAACCGTCAGTTTAGTTGTGACTTGCGACTACTCAAGAAAAACGGCAGCGAGGTACCTTTAGTTGGCTCGTTTAACGAAATTGATCATCATGGTGAAATAGCATTAGCGGTGATCTTTAAAAATGTAACGCACCTTAAAGAGAAAGAAGATTTACTCGTTGAAGCTAAAGACTTACTTGAAGAAGAGGTTAAAGCACGTACCGCACAGCTAGAGCATGCTAAAAATGTTGCTGAAGCAGCAAGCCATAGTAAATCTGAGTTTTTGGCTAATATGTCTCATGAGCTAAGAACCCCCATGCATTCAATTCTTAGCTTTGCTCGGTTTGGGCTTGATAAAATTGCCAATGATGACTTAAGTAAAGACAAGTTAAACAAATACCTATCGAGAATTGAGCAAAGTGGTGAGCGATTATTGTCGCTTCTAAATAACTTGCTCGATCTATCGAAACTTGATGTCGGGAAATTCCCTTTCAATCCTCGCAAGCATACCTTAAGCAATATTATAAAAACTAGTATTGATGATGTGTCAGGCACAGCCCTTGAAAGAAATATAACAATTCGGCCGATAGGTTTTGAACAAGGTATTGTGCTTGATTGCGACGAAGAACAAGTGAACCAAATTATGCGTAACTTGATAGGTAATGCACTGAAATTTAGTGAACCGAATAGTGAAATTGATATTAGTTTAGCGGTCAATGAGCAGATGGCCGAAATCGCTGTTATTGACCGAGGAATAGGTATTCCTGAACAAGAGCTCGAAAAGATTTTTGCTAAGTTTGAGCAAAGTAGTAAAACCAACAGTGGTGCGGGAGGCACCGGGCTTGGATTAGCTATTTGTCGTGAATTTGTAGCCTTACATCAAGGCACTATTTCGGCAAGTAACAATGAGTACGGGGGTGCCACTATTTTGGTGCGGTTACCCTTAGAAATAGACTTGCCGCAACACTTGGCAAACGAGCAGCAATCTATATCGATAAATTAATAAAAGGGAAGAGATAATTATGGCCTTGAAACGTATTTTAGCGGTAGATGATGAACCATTTAATTTAGAGATAATTGAAGAGATCTTAGAGGATCTTGAATTTGAGTTGAAAATGGTTAATAGCGGCCCTGAATGTTTAGAAGTCGTAGAGAAGTTCGACCCACAAGTGATTTTACTTGATGTGAGTATGCCACAAATGAGTGGTTATGACGTATGCCGTAAGCTGAAAGAAAACCCCAATACGCAAAAAATTATTGTGATGTTTGTCTCAGCCAGAGGCACTGTTGAGGAGCGCATGGAAGGCTACTCCGTCGGAGCAGAAGACTACATTGTGAAGCCATTTAGCCATAATGAGCTCAAGCTTAAGCTACAGCATTTAAATCAAGTGCTGATTGAAAAAGAATCGCTAGAACAGCAAGTTGAAGATGCGACTTCAACTGCATTTAATGCTATGGCAAATAGCAGCGAAATGGGTCAAATTGTTAACTATATAGAGCATATAGGCTCGATTGATAATGAACAAGAACTCGGTAGAGCCTTTTTAAATTGCCTAAGCGCATTTGAGTTGCAAAGTAACGTTGAGTTTCGGTTACATAATGAAATATTACATTTTTCGGTGTCGGGTGTGTGTTCGCCAATTGTGATCGAGCTGTTTGAAATGCTGAAAAGTAAGGGGCGTTTGCATGAGTTCTCAAATCGGATTTTAGTTAACTATGAAATGATTAGTTTGCTTATCTTGAACATGCCGGAGCAAGATCCAGATAAACACGGTCGAATTCGAGATCATATTTGCTTTTTAGTGAGTGTTACTGAGCAGCAGCTTAAAGCGATTATTACAAAAAAAGAGCTCCTTGAGCAGCAACAACAATTGAATGATGCCGTGAGTAAGGTGCATAGTAAATTTACTGGCTTGATTGAGCTTTTAAACGAAAACCGTATCAATAACGAAGCGATTTTTAAGCAGCTTCAAGAAGATTTAGAGCAACGTATACCGACTATGGGCTTAGATGAAGATCAGGAGGTGTTTATCTACCAAAAGGTCGACGAAACCATTCAAAACTCAGTGGCCCGTGAAGAGTCGGTTAAAGGCGTAAAAGCGGCTTTTAAAGAGATTGAGAATGACCTATCGCAATTATTAAAACGATAGAGTAAAGCTAGCTATCAAGCATCTCTTGGCAGACCTTTTTCAACAATACGAATTAAGCGCGCAGTTTTACGAAGCTTTAACTGGCGCTTATTTTTTTGTTGAGCAAGTGCCCACTCGATATGCTCTGCGACTAAAGGCGTGGCTGTTGTTAATCTTTGCTCTAAAGCCTCGATTATTTGCTCGTGGTAATCAGCGTTACCCAGTCCTACTGCCAGGTTTCTTAACCAACGCTCGTGGCCAATACGGCGAATAGGGCTGCCTTCGGTATTTTTAAGAAAGGTTGCTTCATCCCATGCAAATAAAGTCAGTAAGTCTTGATCTTTAAGCTGCTTTCTTGGGTGAAAGTCAGCTTCATCGGTGAGCTGACCATAGCGATTCCATGGGCACACTAACTGGCAGTCATCACAGCCATAGACGCGATTACCTAATAGTGGGCGATACTCTTCTGGAATAGCGCCTTGCAACTCAATAGTAAGATAAGAGATACATTTACGGGCATCAACTACATAAGGCTCGACAATTGCACCAGTTGGGCACAGTGTCATACAGGCAACACATTTACCGCAACCTTCAAAACTATTTTCTTCATCAATAGGCAGCGGTATATCAACAAACAGCTCACCTAAAAAAAACCAAGAGCCCGCTTCTTTATTGATTAATAAACTATGTTTTCCACGCCAACCTAAGCCTGCTTTTTCGGCCAGTTGCCTTTCAAGTACAGGGGCAGAGTCAACAAAAGGACGAAAACCGAGCTGGCCAACTTGCTGCTCTATTTGCTGGCCTAACTTTTTCAAACGGTTACGAATTAACTTGTGATAATCACGACCTAATGCATAGCGACTGATGTACGCTTTGTCGGTTTGTTTAAGGTTTTTAGCAAAACTCGCATCAGGCGGCAGGTAGTTCATTTTTACTGAGATGACTCGCTGCGTGCCAGGGACCAGCTCTGCAGGGCGCGCTCGCTTCATACCATGGGCTGCCATGTATTCCATCTCACCGTGATAGCCTAAATCTAACCAGCGTTGTAGCTGAGCTTCGTGCTTAGTTAGGTCAATATCAGTGATCCCGACTTCTGCAAAGCCAAGGTCTTTACCCCATTGCTTTATTTGCAGTGCGAGTTGTTCATAATCAATAGCGGGTGTTGTCACGGTCAATAAAAAAGTAGCCAAGAAGCGGCTACTTTAACATAGTTTGACTCAGAGCAGCAGTTAAAAGCCGATTACACAAAGCGTTTTAATTGCTCTTGGGTTTGTTGGCTTAGTTTGTGCGACTGTTGGCAATCCGCGAGTGATTCATCAATTTGTTGTTTCGCTTGCTCGCCTAAAGCAACTATTTGCTCAACCGTTTGATGAGTGTGGGTTTGGGTTTGCTCTAATAAGTGCACTGCGCTAACAATTTGCTGCAGTTGTTGTTGATTTTGCTCAAATTCACCAAGCATATTAGTAAAACCTGTAGAGGTATTACTAATCGCGGTTTCAGCTTCACTCGAATGGCTAATTAATTGCTCAGATTCTTTATTTGTTTCGCTTACCAGACTATTCATTTGATTAATAAAGTCACTGATCTGGCGGGTTGCGTCGTTCACTTTGACAGATAGCGATCTGACTTCATCGGCAACCACAGCAAAACCACGGCCGGCTTCACCAGCTCGTGCTGCTTCAATTGCAGCATTGAGAGCAAGCAAATTGGTTTGATCCGAAAACTCTTCGACCATTTTTAAAATAGTGCGAATATTTTCACTGTTTTCTTTGAGGCCAGATACTGTCGCTGAGAAGTTCCCCAAAATTTGGCTTATCATCGCGACTTTTTTAACCAGCGCCGATAGCTCAGTGGCCGAGTGCTTAACAAAGTTTAAGTGTTCATTATTAACGTGATGAACGCTGTCAGTATTGGCAGAGATATTCTCAAGGCTCGATGTTATTTGATTACTTGAGTCGGTAATTGTTTGGCTGAATTCTATTTGCTTGTGGCTCATCTGGGCGGTTTGCTGCATCGAGTGAGTCATCTTAGAGCTACTATCGGCACTGGCTTGTGCACTTTGATAAGTGGTGGCTAATAGTTTTGCTAAATGAGTCGTAAATGTATTGTACTGCTCACTTAAATCACGAAATTCATCGTAGGTAAAATGCGGTAGCTTGGCAGATAAATCAGCATCATGGCGATTGATTTGCTCAAGTGTATCGCGCATGGCCTGCACCGGTCGTACAATCAAAAAGCGCATGTAGAAAATAGTAAAAATAAAACTCGCGACGATAATGAGCGCCATCAACCAAAACAGCCCCATACTCGCTTGTTGTTCTGAAAGACTGCTGTATAACCAGATCAAAGTAATCGCTTGAAACGCAAACACAAAACCTAAATTACCGACAATCTTACGTGTAAGGGTGTAAAAGAATGTTTGTTCGATAAAATTGTAAATGCGCATATAGCTACTCATTAAGGTGGTGTGTTGATTCATTTTGGCGTAATTTTTTATTATTCAATGTCACATAATTCAACAGTATAGCTTAGTTTTGTTGAGTTACAGTGACTGCAGTGTCATTTGTGTATGACACGGAAAATTAGTAAAAATACCATCTACGCCATACTCTAGCATTAATTCGATATCTTCTACTTTATCGACCGTGTAAGCATAAACTTGAAGGCCGCGTTGTTTTGCATCAGCAACAAATTCATGGTTTATAAAGTTTTTATCTACATGAATGCTATAGGCATGGAGTTTTTGCGCAAACTCGCTGTAATTAATAGGAATAGAAGCGGTGAGTGCGCCAATCTTTACCCAAGGCAGTTTTTGCTTTAGCCACATCAGTTGGTGATGATCGAACGAAGAGACTAACAGGTTATCCCTAGAAATTTTCCCGGTACTGACATTTGACTCAATAAGCTCAACAAACTTGTCTAACGAAAAAGTATGTTTGAGCTCTAGATTAAGTAGGGTTTTATCACCAACCCAATCGATTGCTTGCTGTAAAGTCGGCACACATTCGCCATTTCCTGCATCGTATTGCTGAATTTGCTCTTTTGAGCAGGCGTTTACTTTACCGCGACCTGAGGTTGTGCGATCAAGCCAAGTGTCATGAATAATCATGTAATCATCAAGGCAGCTTTGCACATCAATTTCGATACCATCTACTGCCAAGTCTACAGCGGCGATAATGGCGATCTGGGTATTTTCTGGGTAGGTACCACTGGCACCTCTGTGAGCGAAAACTTTCATCATTGCTTATACCTGCGAGTCACTGACCATGTTTCATAAAAAGCGGCACTAATCACCAGTGCGCCGCCAATAAGAGTGCTAATTGAAGGTTGCTCATGCAAAATCAAAAAAGCGAAAAACGTACCGTATAGAGGTTGCAAACACGATATCAAACCAGCGGTTGAAGCTGATAAGTTTTTTAAACTTGCTGCAAACAGTGAATGCGGTGCTGCTGTAAAAATAACCCCTACAGTAATTAATAACAGCCAATTAATTGTATCAACTTGTAATGGCGGCACTTCTACAAAGGCGCATAACATAATGCAGGCGATCCACGTTTGATAAAGCATGGTTTGTGGGCCACCATATTGACTAAAATAACGCTTGTGAACGATATTCCTAAAAGCAAAAAAGAACGCTGATAATATACCAATTGCAATTCCTAAGGTTACATCATTGCCTAAGCTGGCATCAGGAATAAGTAAATAAATACCCAGCATCACCACCAAGGCACTAAAAATATCTTTGAGCTGCGGTTTGCTGCCATGAAAAAAAGGCTCTAAAAATACCGTGATAACAGGGTAAGTAAAAAAGGCAATCATACCGACAGCAATACCTGCCAATTGCATGCCTGCAAAGTAGGTGAGCCAATGAATTCCGACAGTTACACCAAGTAATAAGGCTATAAGATAATCACGACGAGAGTGAAGCTTGATGGCTTTCTTTTGCAATGCGAGTAAGACCAGTAGCGCACAGCCTGCAATTGCTGTTCGGTAAACGGTAATATCTAATGCACTCAGGCTAACCAGCTTGGCGAATAATGCAGTACCACCAAATAGGAGTACTGCAATGTGTAAGTACATTAGGCTTTGTTTGTGCGCCTGCATTACAAACCTTATTATTGTTGTTATTAACTCTCTTTTTAACGGTAATCCTTTACTTTGTAAACTCCCCAAATGGGCTAATCCATTCGTTTAGTTCCAATATTTCCAACCTTGTAAGTAATAGTGCAGCACATTTGGCTCATCAAGTGTCGATACTTTTTCATTGCTAGCGCTAATGTCTGGAGTAAAAATAAACAGTTGTGCGTCATTTTCAGGGCGGTAATAGCGGGTGTTAACAGGCAATACTTGGTGGTTGCTACACATTAAGTTGCAAGCCATAACAAAGCCCCATTCACCAAAAGAAGGCACATTCAAGTGATAAGGCAAGGTATGAGCAAAGCCTGCAGCACTGAGCGTGTTGTTGATAGACCAAAATGCCTGTTTCGCAAAAAATGGACTGGTAGCTTGGGTTACCACAATACCGTTATTTAGCATTCGTGTTTTTACCAGTTGATAAAACTGCTGGCTATAAAGCCGTGCTAAATTGATTGCTTTTGGATCCGGTAAATCAATAAAAATAATATCGAACAGCTGTTCGCTTTGCTCAATAAAGACATAGGCATCTTGATGAATAACAGTCACTTTAGGGTCACTGAGTGAGTGCTTGCTAAGTGTTGTGAGGTTGTGATTAGTTTGCGCAAGCCTAGCGACTGCTGGGTCTAAATCGACGAGGGTAATAGACTCTACTTGCGGGTATTTCAAAAGTTCTCTCGCTGCTAAGCCATCGCCACCGCCTAAAATGAGAATACGCTTTGCATTGCCATGACGCACCATAGCTGGATGAATAAGCGCTTCGTGATAGCGATACTCATCAATCGATGAAAACTGTAAGCCACCGTTTAAATAAAGCCGAATATCATCTTTATGACGAGTCAGTACAATTTGTTGGTAGGGCGTTTGTTCTGAGTGTACAACACGGTCATCGTAGATTTGGCTTTGCCAAATATGGGTGAGCTGTTTACTGGCAAATAAACAAAGCACCAATATTGAGCTAACTAAAACAAGAGTGAGCCTCAGTACTTTTCGACGGTTTGGGCTGATATGGTCGATAAAGTACCACAGCAATAATAGCGCAATACTCAGATTCATTAAGCCAAAGCTTAGGGCTGTTTTAAAAACCCCAAGCCAAGGTAAAAATAAAAAAGGAAACAGTAACGTCGCGAGCAGTGCACCAAAGTAGTCAATAGATAACACGTTGGCGAGGTTTGCTTTTAGCGCATAATGTTTTTCCATTAGGCGACTTAAAAGCGGAATTTCTAAGCCAATCAAAACCCCTATTAACGTGGTGAGTAAAATACTAATTGCTTGCAGTGGTAAGCCAAACGCATAACAGAAATACAGTAATGGCACACTCAAGCCGCCAAGTAGTGCAAGCAGTAGCTCAAAACCAATAAAATACACCAGCAATGGCTTATCAGGCACAAAACGCGAAAAATAAGAGCCAACTCCCATTGCCGCCATATATACGCCAATTGTCAGGGAAAATTGAGTGATGCTATCACCCAAAAAGTAGGCACCGGTAGTTGCAATCAGTAGCTCATAGATAATAGAGCAAAGGCCAGCAACAAAAATACTAAACAGTAAAATGTGGCTTTCGCGAATTGATTTATTTACCACCTGGGCCGCCTCGTGAACGGAAACCTGCACTACCAATACTTTGTTCACGTAATTGTTTATCAACGCTTATCGTGAGGTGGTGATAGGAGTAAACTTGCCAATCTTGCTCTTTGTCACCTTTGCCATATGCCAAGAAAGAAAAGAAGAGCACGGGTGCTAAAAACAGTAAGACAATAGGCCAAACTGAGATACGTGATTCCATTGCTTTTATAGCTTCAGGATTTAACTTATTGATTGGCTTATAAGTGATATCAGTTCCTTCACGATTTGCCTCTAAACGATGCAGCATTACAAACAGCGCTACACCACCAATAAAACCAGAAATCCATAACAGCGGTAGCATGAAATTGCTGTTACCTTTGATTGGGATAATACGAAATGTATAACTGAAATGTTCGGCACGTTTATTTGGGCCGAAAGTACTGCTGACGTAGGCGCTATATTGTCCCTTTTTAGGGAAGTGAACATCGTGGTGAGTATAGTCACGGTACTCAGTCCATTTACCATCTGAATCGTGTCCGGTTTCAGCCCAAAGTTCATCAGAGTAACTAAATAAATAGTGACCATCAGGGTCAAAAATTTCGATATCAATGGCTTTCCATGAGTTTAAAGGCAGTCTGCCTTTTATTTCTAAGCGCATCATTTGGCCATCTTCTGGCACTGTAAATAGGTAGGCTTTGTCTTGTCCGTCGTAGTCTTTAAAGTTGCCATATTGGCCACTAATAAGTGGCGCTTGTAGATCTGCACGTATCACTAAGCAAACAACAAATGTGATAGCGGCAATTATAAAAAGCTTATAGATGTTCATCCATTACTCCATAAATAAGCTTAAATAGCGATAGTGATGATAACAGCTACACAGATTGCAATGCTGCTTTCAATAACCGCAACAGCGGTGTTTTTGTCGTGCATTGCTTGGTCGAGCGAAATTTTGCTAAAGATAATTTTATCAACGAGGTAACGCACAATTGGTAAAATTAAAAAGCCAAATAATGCGTCAATAAAGAATAAGCTTAAGCTCTGTTGCCAAGTATGAAAGCCACCAATGAGCGCATGACACAAGATAATAGCTAACGCCAACATGGTGCCAGAAAAGCTAAGTGCAACGGCTTTGTTGCCTTTTTCGAGCTGTTCATGAAGATTAAAAGCAGTGAGGTGATCATAGCCTTTGGCAAAAATGATCAGCATTAGTTGCCCTAAAAAGTAAAACACAATGGCCGATAACCAGGTGCCTTCTCCGGTTAATGCGCCACCAATAATCAGTGCCGCGGCCATATAGTTTGCCGCTTGTACTAGGCCTACAGCCTCGTTTTATTGGTTAATTAATTGCTCTTGGTTACAGAACAAACGCAGCAGTAATTTGTCATTTAAAATACGTGAGCAAGTCAGCAGCACCATACCTAATACGCTGTACAGTGATACATTCATTAAATCATTTAGCAAACCTTGGCTAGGTCCAGCTAAAACAAAGCCATAAATAATGGTAATTGCCCCTAAGTAGCCGCCAATAGATAAACCTAAAGCACTGTTGGCATTATCGGTTAACTGGCTGGTGGTGTTATAAGGGGTCGCTAAATTATACGATAGCTTTGCAAGGGCGATGATTGCAATGAACAGACCAATGTAGGCGCTGTTATAGGCCATCGTTGCGAGGTAGTGGGTTAAGTTAATATCCATATAATTATGTTAGCTTGTTGTTATTTTCCGAAAATATTAACACAGAGTGTTTGTTGCAAAGAATATCAAAGCTTCATTTTTGGCAGAATTAATCAATTTCTTAAAAGTTTCATAGCTTTTGCCTGTCTCATTGTTAGGTTATGGGTTAAAATAACAACATAACCAACTAACAAGATAGTGAATGTCAAAACAGGATCCCAATCTCAGTCGAGAACAAGAAAAGTACGAAAACCCCGTCCCTAGCCGTGAGTTTATACTTACTCACTTAGAATCTCGCGCCAAACCAGCAAACTTCACGCAACTTTGTGATGAATTACAAGTGAATGATACAGAGCGTCAAATTGCGTTTAAACGTCGTTTACGTGCTATGGAGCGCGATGGTCAACTGTATTTCAATAAGTTTAAATGCTACGCGTTGATAGATGAATCAGGCCTTGTTAAAGGCAAGGTCATTGGTCATCGTGACGGATTCGGCTTTTTAGAAGTTGAAGGTGAGAGTAAAGATTGGTTTATCGCAAAGCACCAAATGAATATGGTGTTGCACGGTGACATTGTGCTTGCTAAAGGCAATCGTAAAGGCTCAAGTGGTAAATGCGATGCACGTATCATTAAGGTACTGACTAATGAGCGTGCGCCGATTGTTGGTCGCTATTTTGTTGAGCATGGTATTGCAGTTGTTGTGGCTGAAGACCCACGTATAACGCAAGATATTATGATACTACCGGGTAGTGAAAATGGCGCGCGCCACAACCAAATGGTGCAGGTGCAAATTACCCAAAACCCAAGCCGACATATGAATGCAGTGGGCAAAGTCACTGAGGTACTGGGTGAGCACTTAGCACCGGGTATGGAAATTGAAGTTGCACTACGCAATCACGATATTCCCCACGTTTGGCCAGAAGCGGTTGAAAAGCAAGTTGCTCATTTAGGTGAGTTTGTTGATGAACAAGCAAAGCAAGGTCGCGTTGATTTACGTGACTTACCGCTAGTTACAATCGACGGTGAAGATGCCCGTGACTTTGATGATGCCGTTTACTGTGAGCGCAAACCATCAGGTGGTTGGCGTTTATGGGTAGCTATTGCCGATGTGTCGCACTACGTAGGTATGAATACGCCTCTGAATAAAGAAGCGATTGAACGTGGTAACTCAGTTTATTTCCCTGAGCAAGTTATTCCGATGCTGCCAAAAGTGCTATCGAATGGCTTGTGCTCATTGAACCCAGAAGTTGACCGTTTATGTATGGTTGCTGAGATGACGGTGTCAGAAGCGGGTAAGTTGTCTGGGTATAAATTTTACGAAGCGGTGATGAATTCACACGCTCGTTTTACCTACACTAAAGTGCATGCGATTTTACAAGGCGATGAAAAGCTGCGTGAAGAGTACGCCCAAATGGTGCCACATTTAACTGACTTACAGCAAATGTACATGGCACTTAAAGCTGCTCGCCAAGAGCGTGGTGCGATTGAGTTTGAAACCTTAGAAACGCGCTTTGTGTTTAATGCACATCGTAAGATCGAATCAATTGTGCCTGTGGTTCGTAATGATGCACACAAACTTATCGAAGAGTGCATGATTTTAGCGAACGTATCGGCAGCACGTTTATTAGAAAAGCACGAGGCGAGTGCGCTTTACCGTGTACATGATGAACCAGATGCTGAAAAGCTTGGCTTTTTCAGAAACTTTTTATCAGAGCTTGGCATCGAAAGTGCGATTTCTGATGAACCAACACCAAAAGAAATCACCCAAGTGTTGGCAAAACTAGGCGACCGCCCAGAAGCTGAGCTTATTCAAACCATGTTGCTACGCTCGATGAAGCAAGCGGTTTATCAGCCTGATAATATTGGCCACTTTGGTTTAGCTTTACCGGCCTATGCGCATTTTACATCACCTATTCGTCGTTACCCTGATTTGGTAGTACACCGTGCAATCAAAGCAGTGCTTAAAGCACAAGGTCAGCAAACATCCGGTGAATATGCATACACTGATGACGAAGTTGATATTTTAGGTGAGCAGTGTTCAACCACTGAACGCCGTGCAGATGATGCAACTCGCGAAGTAGCTGATTGGCTCAAATGTGAATATATGCAAGACCATGTTGGTGACGAATTTGGTGGGGTGATCTCATCGGTGACTAACTTTGGTTTATTTGTGCGCTTAGACGACTTACAAATTGACGGTATGATCCATGTAACCAATTTAGGTAATGAATACTTCCACTACGATGGTGCTAAGCATTGCTTAATTGGTGAACAAACACACAGCGTTTTTCGATTAGGCGATAAAGTAACGGTTCAGGTTTCATCTGTAAGTCTTGATGAGCGACGCATAAATTTAGTGTTAGCTGGTGAAGCGCAACAAGACCGTTATGCGCGTCGTCGTAGTGCATCGTCAAAACCAAGTGTTCGTGCACAGCTTAAAGCAGGTAAAATTCCTGGTAAAAAAGCACAATCTAGCCGCCCTGAGGCAAAATCAGGCGACAAAGAGAACGAAAAACGTGGCAAGTCTTCTCCTTCTTCTAAAGGGCGAAAAAAGCCCAATAGTAAACAAGCAGATGCTGTAAAAGCTGGCAAGAAGAAGAGTAAGAAAAAAGCCACCAAAAAGGCAAAAAGACCGGGTAAGAATGCCCGCAAACAAAGTAGCCGAGGAGCAAACAATACGTGAGTAATGAATTAATTTTTGGTTTTCACTCAGTTGAAGCAATATTAGCAAAAGAGCCTGAGCGCTTTTTAGAAATATACGCTTTAAAAGGGCGTGAAGATAAACGTTTAAACCCGGTTATTGACCAAGCACGTAAATTCGGTATTTCTGTACAATTTATGCAGCGTAAAGCGCTTGATAACAAAGCAAATGGTGAGCAGCACCAAGGCATTATCGCTAATGTAAAAGCGGCGCGTATGTATAACGAAAAAGATCTTGATGAGATCATAGCCCGTGAAGAAACGCCTTTCTTATTGGTGCTTGATGGCATTACTGATCCGCATAATTTAGGTGCATGTTTACGTAGTGCTGATGCTGCTGGCGTACACGCGATCATCGTTCCTAAAGATAAATCTGCAAAACTCAACGGCACAGCGCGTAAAGTAGCGTGCGGTGCAGCCGAAACAGTGCCATTGGTACAAGTCACTAATCTTGCGCGTACGTTACGTGAAATTAAAGACGCAGGTGTCTGGGTTGTTGGCACTGCTGGTGAAACTGATACTGAGTTATTCGATGCAAATCTAACTGGGCCAATGGCTGTTGTTATGGGGGCAGAAGGTGATGGTATGCGCCGCCTTACTCGTGAGCATTGTGATCTATTAGTTAAAATCCCAATGGCTGGTTCGGTATCTAGTTTAAATGTGTCAGTTGCGACCGGTATTTGTTTATTTGAAGTGTTACGTCAGCGTAATGCAACGCAAATCTAACTACCGCGAAAATTTTAGACACAAAAAAAGCCGATGATACATCGGCTTTTTTGTATCTAATAGTTTAGATTAGATTTTTGCGAAAGCGCCTTGTAGTGGTGGTACTACTTGCTTCTTACGGCTTAATACGCCATCTAACCAAACGCGACCATCTTCTGATTTAGCATCATAGGCAGCTTCGATTACTGATACGTCATCAGACGAAATTAGCATTTCTGAGCCTTCTTTCATGATATCAGTTAACAGTAGTAATACTGAGTGTCGACCGCCTTCTTCTTTAAGCTTTGCGATGTCAGCTTCAAGGTCTGTTTTGATTTCATCAAATACAGCAAGGTCGATAACTTCTAGCTGGCCAATACCTACTAGCTTACCGTTCATGTTGAAGTCTTTAAAGTCACGCATAACTAAATCACGTGCTGGAGTGCCTTCAACAGCTGATTTAACCTTGAACATTTCCATGCCAAGCTCTTTGAAATCTTCGATGCCAGCGATTTCAGCAAGTGCTTCAACACACTTGATGTCTGCCGTTGTACATGTTGGTGATTTAAAGATCACAGTGTCGCTTAAGATAGCGCATAACATGATGCCAGCGATATCTTTTGGAATTTCTACGTTGTAGAAGTCATACATCATTTTGATGATAGTGTTTGAACAACCAACTGGGCGGATCCAACACTCAAGTGGTGTTGACGATGTTAAGTCGCCTAGTTTGTGGTGATCAACAACACCCACAACACGTGCTTCATCGATGTCATCAGGTGCTTGTGTTTTTTCTGTGTGGTCAACAATATAAACGTCTTCGCCTGCATAGCTAAGTTTTAGCTCAGGTGCTTCGAAACCGAATTTATCTAGAATAAATTGTGTTTCAGGCGATACTTCACCTAAACGCGTCGGGATCGCAGGTTCATTGATCTGGTTTTTTAAGTAAGCAAGCGCAATTGCACCGCAAATTGAATCTGAATCAGGGATCTTATGACCCACTACATACATTGACATTGACGGAACTCCTTTAAATTTGGCGGATATTTTAGCAAAGTATCGACAGATTGATACATAACAGACATGAAATTTTGTTGATCAATTACAACTGCCAATTAATGCCCTTTTTGGTTACACTTTAAGATATTGAAAACTGAGGAAGATACTGATGCGCTTGAGCCGAAAAGCATGGAATAATGTGGTGATTATTTCGATGCTATTGATGATTTTTTTCTTCAATGGCCTACATAAAAAGCTCAATACACAGCCCGTTGAAGAAGGAGTACAAGCATTACTCCCAGAGCAAAGCTTCATTTTAGCAATGGCCTTTCCAGAATTAAAAATCGAGCGTATCGGCACCTCTTGGCGTAGCCAATCACTGCAAGAAACCACATGGCAAGGCGATGAGCAGCAGCTCGAGCAACTTGTTGAGCTGTGGCAGCATCAGCAACTAACTATTGCCAGTCTTCCTGTTAGTAAAATTTCACAGACGTCGGCTGATTATGTTGCTTCAGTGTGGTTAGCCGGGGAGCAGTTGCCTGCAGTGTACCAATTGTACAATATAGATCAGCAATACTATTTATTAGATAAGCGATTACAACGGGTATTTGAGCTTGAACAAGCTGATGCAGCTAAGTTATTTCCGTTATATCCGTTTTAAGAGAGTCACAGATGCCTGAATTACCAGAAGTTGAAGTTAGCCGTTTGGGAATAACGCCGCATGTGCTTAACCAAACAGTGACCAAAGTAAATATTCATAACGCCAGTATGCGTTGGCCAGTGCCTGATGATGTATATCAATTACAAGGGCTTAAAGTTACTTCAGTGGAGCGCAGAGCAAAATATTTATTACTTGGTTGTGAGCTAGGTAGTGTAATTTTGCACTTAGGTATGTCGGGTAATTTACGTGTTGTGGGTGCTGATGAACCATTAAAAAAACACGATCATATTGAATTTATTTTAGCCTCCGGTAAAGCATTAAGGCTGAACGACGCGCGTCGATTTGGCGCTTGCTTATGGCAAGCGCCAGGTGAATGCCATACTTTGCTGACCAAGCTCGGACCAGAGCCGCTAACAGATGAGTTTACTGCAAAGCGTGTTTACGAGCAGTCTAGAAATAAAAAAGTACCTATTAAACAGTTTGTTATGGATAACGCTGTGGTGGTTGGCGTGGGTAATATCTATGCCAATGAGTCGTTATTTAAGGCTGGAATTCATCCTAAACGAGAAGCTGGCAAGGTGTCTTTAAAGCGTTATCAGCAATTAGTGCCTATTATTAAAGAAACACTTGCTGCAGCTATAACGCAAGGCGGCACAACGTTAAAAGATTTTGCCCAAAGTGATGGTAAGCCTGGTTATTTTGCCCAGCAATTGCTGGTTTATGGTCGTAAGGGTGAGCCATGTGTAAATTGTAAAGAACCATTAAAAGAAATTAGATTAGGACAAAGAAGCACAGTGTATTGTTCTAATTGTCAAAAATAACAATGAACCCTTCATCTATGTAGTATTGCAACAGGTAGCAAGATAGAGACAGGCTTAAGGAATGAGAAGGTTGTATGCTATTAAACAAATACGTCATAGGATGTGTGTACTTGGCGGCACTGGTAGGTTGCTCTAAAGAACAACCTCAAGTTATCGTTGAAGAAGTGGTCACTGCTGAGGTTAAGCAGTTTGATGTGCCTCTGTATGGGAATTACGTGGCACGCACAGATGCTTCGCTTGATGTTGAAGTGCGAGCGAGGATTACTGGTTTTGTGCAAAGCGTTGAGTTTGTTGAAGGTAGCTGGGTAAACGAAGGTGATTTACTCTATACCATAGATGATAGGCCTTACCGGGCTAAGCTTAATCGCGTTAAAGCTGCACTACAAAAAGACCAAGCGGCGCTTGCTAAAGCAAAGCGAGATGTTACCCGTCTAAAACCCCTTTACGAGCAAGACGCAGCAAGCCAACTCGACTATGACAATGCAATTTCTATTCAAGAGCAAGCGCAAGCGTCATTATCAGCAACCCAAGCTGAACTTGAAGAAACTAAGCTCGATTTAGAATATACCCGTATTACGGCACCAATTAGCGGCATGGTTGGCAGCTCTGAAGCCGATCTCGGTGCTTTGGTCGGCAGTAATGGTATTTCACTCCTTACCACCATTCAGCAAATAGACCCTATTTTCGTTAATTTTAATATGTCGGCACTTGATTACTTGAATGCCAAGCGGCGCATGACCAGCATGATGGAGCAGCTACAAGCCGAGCAAAAGGGCAAGGCGCTAGAAGGCTTTGTACGTATTTCTTTGCCTGATGGCAGCGAGTATCGATATTGGGGCGATGTAAGTTTTACCGACCCTAAAATTAGCCCGAAAACGGGCACCTTTAAAGTAAGAGCAAAGCTGCCGAACCCTAATAGTGAACTATTACCTGGGCAATATACAAAAGCGCGTATCAAATTATCAGAGCTTACAGATGCGATTGTGGTTCCAGAGGAAGCCACACAAGTTGAGCAAGGTGGTATTTATGTGATGGTGGTACTTGATTCAGGTGAGATAGAGCGGCGCTTTATTGTTGTTGAGCATTATGGTGAACAGGGAATTGTTGCCAGTGGTGGCTTGAGTGCGGGTGAGCAAGTGGTGGTGAAAGGTTTGCATCGCATTCGCCATGGCCAGCAAGTTAAAGCTATTCCTTTAGAAGAGTTTGAAAAACGCCAAATAACGCCTAACACTGACAATATTCCACTGGCGCCAGATAAACCAAACAAACAAGATGATGAAAAAAATCAGCAGGGAGCTTAACTATGTTTTCGCACTTTTTTATCAAGCGCCCAGTGTTTGCTATCGTTATTTCGTTAGTTATTTTACTGACAGGTTTGGTCTCGCTTTTTACCCTACCGATTGATCAATACCCAGATATTGCTCCACCGTCGGTTAAAGTGTCTGCTTCATTCCCTGGCGCAACGGCAGAGACAGCATCTGAGTCGGTAGCCATTCCTCTTGAGCAAGAATTAAATGGCACACCGAATATGTTGTATATGGAGTCAAAGGCAACTAACTCTGGCAGCGTTGGAATTACACTCACCTTTGATGTTGGCACCGACCCAGATCTCGCCCTTGTTGATGTACAAAACACCGCAAGCCAAGCTGGCAGTAATTTACCGGTTGATGTGCAAACTGAAGGGGTGAATGTCTCTAATGAAAGTTCGGTTGAGCTATTGAAACTGGCACTGACCTCTGATGACCCTCGCTATGACGAAATCTATTTGAGTAACTACGCTAGCATCAATGTTGAGGCGGCTTTAAAGCGTGTTCCGGGGGTTGGTAAAGTGCGTAACACCGGCTCGCGTTCGTATGCTATGCGGGTATGGTTAAAGCCTGATATTTTAGCGGGCTACGAGTTAACCGTGAATGATGTGACCGCAGCAATCAAAGCACAAAATAAAGAGGCCGCTGCAGGGGAGATTGGCGCTCAGCCAATGAGCGATGCAATTAAGCTTAACTTTCCGGTACGAGCGCAAGGAAGGCTTAATAAGGTTGATGAGTTTAATAACATTATGCTGCGAGTTAACAGCGACGGCTCGATGATCCGCTTGCGAGATGTCGCAAGGGTTGAGCTTGCTTCATCGGCTTATACTTTAAATTCAAAACTAAATGAACAGCCAGCAACTATTTTGCAGGTTTATATGTTGCCCGGCTCCAATGCATTAGCTGTAACAGAGCGTGTTAAAGCCGAAATGGATCGCTTGAGCGCGGCTTTTCCTAAGGGCGTGAAGTGGCAATTATTTTATGATGCCTCTGAGTTTATCAAACTGTCGATTAATGAGGTGATCAATACTCTTATTCAAGCTTTGATCTTAGTGATCTTGGTGGTTTATTTATTTTTGCAAAACTGGCGTACTACCTTGATACCAGCTTTAGCTGTGCCGGTGTCTATAATTGGTACTTTTATCGCCCTTGCTGCATTTGGTTTTACTATTAATAATGTCAGTTTATTGGCCATGGTCTTGGCGATAGGCATAGTCGTTGATGATGCTATTGTGGTGGTCGAAAGTGTTGAGCGGTTGATCAATGAGCAAAATATGGATGTTGTTGCTGCGACTAAGCAAGCGATGACAGAGCTTTCTGGGGCAATTGTTGCAACTTCCTTAGTACTTGCCGCGGTGTTTGTACCTGTGTCGTTTTTAGCAGGTATTACAGGCATCATGTATCGAGAGTTTGCGATTTCAATTACGGTTGCGGTGCTTATTTCAACCTTAGTTGCTTTAACCTTGAGCCCCGCTTTATGTGCGGTTTTCTTAAAACCTAGCTCCCCCTCAAACAATAAGATATTTGTTAAGTTTAATACCTGGCTTGAAAGTGTGGGTAAAAAATATACATGGCTTGTTAAGGTATGCTCAAAAAAAGCAAAACGTAGTTATATTGGTTTTTTTATTATGGTAGGAGGCTGCTATTTTGTGTTTAGCCAACTACCTAGCAGCTTTATGCCGCAAGAAGATCAAGGGCGCTTTTTTGTTGATATTACTTTGCCAGATGCGGCAACGGTTTCACGTACTAATGAGGTAATAAGTAAAGCAAACCAATTTGTTATGAACCATGCTGGGGTTGCTTATTCATTCACGTTAGCAGGGGAAAACCGCCGTGCTGGGAGTGCGCAATCACATGGTCAAATGGAAGTCATTTTACAGCCATGGCAAGTGCGTGCAGAACAAGGTTTTAGTGTTACAAGTGTGATGAATGATATTCGCAAACAACTGTATGCTATCCCTGATGCGGAGTTTAATGTGTTTCAACCCTCAGCAGTTGCAGGGCTTGGTTCCGGATCTGGTGTAGAGTTCGCATTACAAGAAAAAACGGGTGGCAACTTAACTAGTTTGGTTGAATTGCTAGAGGTACTGCTCGCTAACTTAAATAACCGTCCTGAAGTTGCTAAAGCAAGTAGCTCATTGCGCGGCTCAGTACCTCAGCTGTTTTTAGAGCTAGATAGAGAAAAAGCCATGGCATTAGAAGTGCCGATTGCGGATGTCTACAGTACCATGAAAGTACTCACAGGTTCTTCAACCATCAACGATTTTAACTTATTTGGCCGGGTTTATCGGGTTAAAGTCCAAGCCGAAGATGAATTCAGAGCACGCCCTGAAAACCTCAATGAATTTTATGTGCGTTCAAAGAATGGCGCTATGGTGCCATCAAATGTGCTTGCTAAACTTAATTTAACAACCGGTCCTTCTGCGATAAACCGTTTTAATATGTTTACTAGTGCGATGGTGAATGTATCGCCTGCTGAGGGTTATGCATCGGGTGATGTAATTAACGTGATCAAAGAAGAAATGGCAAAGCTACCACCTAACCTTGGTTATGAATGGACCGGTTTAACCTATCAAGAAATTCGCTCATCGGGTCAGCTTGGTATCGCGATAACTCTTGCTATCGTGTTTGTATTTTTATTTTTAGCAGCGCTCTATGAAAGTTGGAGCTTGCCGTTTGCTGTACTACTAATAAGCCCCATTGCCATGTTAGGGGCCTCTGTATTGACCTTAATGACGGGGCACGAAAATAACTTATTTTTTCAAGTTGCCTTTATTGCTTTGATAGGCCTTGCTGCTAAGAACTCTATATTGATTGTTGAAGTAGCAAACCAGCTTTATCAAGAAGGCATGAATGCCACTGATGCCGCGATAGAAGCTGCCCGTTCACGGTTTCGACCTATTTTAATGACCGCAGCCTCTTTTGTACTTGGTGTTTTGCCTTTAGTACTAGCATCTGGCCCCGGAGCAGTTGGTCGGCAGTCGGTATCTATGCCTATTTTAGGAGGTATGTTATTAGCAAGCTCTATCGGCATCGTTTTAGTGCCACTGTTTTTTATTACCGCAGCAGGCTTTGTAAAAAAACAGCAAACACCACCGGCCTATAAAGCATTGGTAAAGGAGCAAGTTGATGCATAAACTGTTGCCATTGCTTTGTATCGCTTGCATTCAAGGTTGTGCTGTAGGGCCTGATTTTGAAGTACCTGAACATAGTGAAGTTGTTAATTTTATGGGGATAACAGCTACGCCTCAGTCGGAGGCTTTAGCAGGCTGGAAGCAAATTTATAGCGACCCTCATTTGCAAAAGCTGATTAGCCAAGCGCTGATCAATAATCAAGATATGTTAATTGCACAATCGAAAATTATTGAAGCGCGTGCTCGGTATCGGATTGCTGATGCAGCCTTATGGCCTGATGTGAATGTAGGTCTCACCTCAGAGCGAGAAGAAGAGCTTAATAGCAGTCCAGAAAACACGTTTGATTTAAAAGGTTACTTAAGCTGGGAGCTAGATTTATTTGGCAGCAACCGACGCGCAAGCGAAGCCGCACTGGCAAATTATTATAGCCAAGAACAAGCTAGAACTGCGTTGCAGTTAGCCTTGATTGCTGATGTAGCGCAGCAGTTTTTTGCCCTCAAAGAAGTTGAAGAGCAATTAAAGATCAGCCTGAGTACAATTAAACTTCGCGAGAAAGAGCTTGAAATTGCGCGTATTCGCAAAAAGGGCGGCATTATTTCTGGGCTAGAGCAGCGCCAAGCTGAAGTTGAACTTGAATCAGCGAAGGTTAAAATCCCACCTTTGCAGCATAATGAAAGGCGCATTACTAATCAGTTGAAGTTCCTAATTGGTGATGCCAATGCCGATGTGCAAGGTGGCAATGAGTTATCTGTGCAAACCCTTCCTAAGCAACTACCAACAGGGTTACCTAGCGAGCTTCTAAAACGCAGGCCAGATGTGCAGCAAGCAATGTATCAATGGCAAGCGGCAATGGCTGAGATTGGTGTCGCAAAAGCAGCGTTATTTCCAAAACTTAATTTGTATGCTGAACTTGGCAGTGAAAGTACTGATTTTAGTGATTTGCTCGCCAGTAATTCGCAGGTTTGGCTGTTAGGTTCAGAGTTGTTAATGCCAATATTCAATATGGGACGCAATCAGGCAAATTTAACGGTAGCGGAACAGCGGGCATACCAGGCCAGTATTAAATATCAAAAAACAGTGCTGGTGGCACTGCAAGAAGTGAGCAATCAGCTATCTAATTATCAGTCGGCAGAGCAAAGCTATGATGCGCAACGGAGTTTGGTGCTCAGTAGTCAAGATTACTATCGATTAGCACGTCTTAGGTATAGCAATGGTGTTGCCAGTTCCCTTGATTTAATGGATGCGCAGCGTCAGTTATTTTCGGCAGAAATCGCCTTATCACAAGCGAAAAATGATCGCTTACAAAGCTTAGCAACCCTCTATAAAGCTCTTGGTGGCGGATGGTATGAATTGAGCGATCAGGAATTAGAAAAAGAAAAGGTGGTTGATTAATTTAAAGAGCATGCTAAAGCATGCTCTTTAAAGTTTATAACTCAAATGGTGCTACACCCACCGCTTTCATCTTGTAGCCAACTTGAGCAATGTCACCAGACCAAGTTTCTGTGCTGATAACACCTGTCACTACAATCGCATCGTATAGGCTCTCGATTGGTACACCGCCTTTGATGGTGACATGCACAATTTGATTTGGCGGTGGCGGCGGTACATGAATACATGCGCCGAAATAAGGTACGAGTAAAAATTCAGTGATCACTTCGCTGTCACCTTCAAGTGGTACAACAAAGCCTGGTAAACTCACTGATTTACCATCAAGTTCTTTAACTACTGGCGCATCAAGGTCAGGTTGAACCCAGTTTTGCTCGCTACCTTCATGGTTTGCTTGTGCTTGAGTGTCGATTTGTACATGACCTTTTGGAATTAAATCTTCCCAGAAGATTTCTTTTGGAGCGCCAGCATTAGCAGCTACACACACGAATAATGCGACTAAAGCGACGAATTTTCGAAAAAACGGCATAACATTCCTTAAATTTTAATACTCATGCCATCAGCAAGAGAGTAGAAATACGCGCGGGTTGCAGGAATTAACCCAACAATAAAGCCTGCGACCATTATCGCAGCTAATAACATGAGTTCATAGGATGACAATAAAGCTATATTTAGGCTTATTCCGGCATGACTTTGCAAGTAATCTGCGCCGAGCAACATTAAAGCATAGAACAAAGCGGTGCCAACAACACAGCCGAGCCCTGTTATGAGTAAAGACTCGACACTGATCAAAGTGAAAATATGCCATGGTCTGGCCCCTACAGAGCGCAAAATAGCAAGCTCCCTGCGGCGTTGATTAAGGCTAGAAAGGAGACTCGTTAACATGCCAAGTAAACTGTTCAGTACCACCACAATAGAAAATAACAGCAAGATTTTTTCCACGATAGAAAGCATTTCCCATAGTTCACGCAGGGTAACACCTGGCATGATGGCAAGCAGTGCTTCATCTTTGTATTGGTTGATATTACGACGCACTTGTAAGGTATAAAGCGGTGAATCAAAGCCAAGTAAAAAAGCGGTTATTTGTTTTGGTGTACCAACGAGATCAACATCATCATGATGGTCGTGGTCGTGGTCGTGGTCGTGGTCGTGGTCGTGGTCGTGGTCGTGGTCGTGGTCGTGGTCGTGGTCGTCTGTAGCTGTTAGGGCTGGTTCATGCTGATGCGAATGGCTGCCATGAATTACGTCAATTGCAGCTAGCGGAATATGCAATGTTTTATCAACAGGTGTACCTGTTGGCTTTAGAATACCGACCACTTTAAATGGATTATCGTCATGATTATGAAAGCTGGTATTGCCCATACCATGAGCAATCACTACTTCATCGCCTAGCTGATAACCTAAGGTATTGGCAACCTCTGCACCTAATACCACTTCAAACAAATGATTAAATGCATGACCTTGTGAAAAGCTTAGCTGCTGCTTTTTAGCAAAGCGATAGTGCTCAAAATAGTCTTTATTTGTTCCAAGTACAGCAAGACCTTTATGGCTGTCGCCTAGCGACATAGGAATAGCCCATTTAACACCACGTTGTTCAGTGATGTATTGGTAACTTTTCCAGCTCACGCCATTATTAGCATGACCAATACGAAACACCGAAGATAGCAACAGTTGAATGTCACCGGTACGAGCACCGACAATTAAATCAGTGCCCGAAATTGTATTACTGAAGCTACTTTTAGCATCAACTCGAACGCGCTCAATCGACATTAGTAACATTACGCTAATGGCTATTGTAAATAATGTGAGTAGGGCGCTGGCCTTACGGTTTAATAAACTTTTTACGGCGAGTTTAACGAGTAGCATGTGTACCTCCTTGTAAATCGACAAGGCTGATACTACGGCTAAATAGTGTTTGTAGAGTTTCATCATGGCTGACAAACACCAGCGTGCTGTTAGCCGCACTTGCTTGCTCAAATAACAACTTTACAAAAGCTTGGCGATTTTGCGTGTCGAGTGCTGAAGTTGGTTCATCTGCAATGATAATTTCAGGGCTGCCAATAAAGGCTCGTGCTGCGGCAACTCTTTGCTGCTGACCAATACTAAGCTCAGCCACGGCTTGATGTTGCAGGGTATCGTTTAGTCCTAGAGCGCTGAGTAAGCGGCTTGCCTCTGCTGTTATTGTTGTACTATTTTCTAATGCTTTTTTTTGCCTTTGCTTTGAAAACTGGCACCCCAAGGTCACATTTTCAATAGGCGATAAATAAGGGAGTAAATTAAAGTTTTGAAAAATGTAGCCTATATGATCGGCACGAAAACGGTCTCGTTTACTATTATTAAATTGGTTTATCGCTTTACCGAGGAGTTCAATACTCCCTTGTGTTGGCACTGTAACACCAGCGAGCAGTGATAATAAAGTTGATTTACCACAGCCACTCGGGCCGTGAAGAAAAACATGTTCGCCTTGATCAATATGTAATTCAGTAATATTGATCGTTGGCTCAGGTTGTTTTGTGTGCCACTTGAATAGCACGTTTGCAAGCGTGATCATAACGACCTATCAATTGTTACCATCGCCAGTAATTTAAATTTCTACGCATTTTAAAGTTACGAATAAAATTACGTGGTTTTGGCTTAAGTGCTGGATTGCTCAATAGTAATTCATTGCTTGCAGCAAGTACACGTGGACTCGATAAGCCGTCCTGATACGGGTGTAACTGTTGGCAAAAGTGTTCAATTTTAGCCATTAATTCAGGTGGTCGTGTGAAAGCATAATCAATTGCCTCAGTTAGCTTATCGGCATCAGTGATATCTATAAGGTGTTCTCCAGGTGCTTGGTTACAAAAAGTCACGACAGGTTTTCTTTGTAAGATAAACATAAGCAATATAGAGGAAGTATCACACAGCATGACATCCGCCGCTTGCAACAGCGGTAATACATTATCTGTCTCTATAAAGGTTAGATTTTCGTTTTGTAGAGCCTTGTATTTATCAACAAGTTCGCTTGGCATCTTTGGGTGGAATTGCATTAAAATTCGCCACTTACCTTGCTCACTGTATGCTTTAATTTGTTCGTATAATTTAGGTGCAAGAGAAAGGTTTCTAGAAAAAGTTGAACAAATTAAAAGAGTTTGCCTTTTATCGCCTTCATCTACGTATGGATTGTTTTCTATTTTTGAAAATAATGGATCTAGAGTAGGCCAACCTGTTTCTTTAGTTAAAAAGAAACCATGCTTTTTAGCTAGTTCCTCAAACTTAGAAGTTGTATTAGGGCCTTGGGTACAATACAGGTCAAAGCAGCCTCGGATGTTAAAATGATCTTCGTATCCTTTTCGATTTAGTTTTCCAGAATTAAAGCCGTGAAAAACAGCTACTTTTTTTCCTGGGATAAAGTTTGGAATTACATTCCCTGGAATGTATGAAATGTCTGGTTGCCACTGGATTACATCATCTATAGTTTCTAAACACGATTCATCTGAACGAAGGAAGTTCTGATTAACTTCATCACCATAGAAAAACCATTTAACTTCACCGCCACGGGCTAAAATCTCCCGTTGTAATGGGCGTAAGATCGCGTACGAATAGTTCTGCGAAATAAACATTAAGTATTTTTTTTCTTTTGTAGCTGCTAAGTAATCCAAGAAAACCTCCAATTGCGAGGCAATATTATAACGAAATATTGTTTATGACAGCAAAATTGCAGAATAATTAAGTTTTTATTGTACTTGGTGCGGTCAATTGTAAGTAGATAATCGGGCAATGATTGAGCTTTCAAGGCGTCTAGATTATTATAGGCGGCCATAACCCCAATCCCATACATGTGCTCACAAGAGCATGCCAAATACTTTCGGAGATAGCATGACTAGCTATAAAGTTTTAGACGTAAACGATGATTTACCGATCCGTACTAAAGGTGCAGTACACAGTGGTAAAGTGCGTTCAGTTTATTGGTTAACTGATGAAGACAGCGCTCGTTTAATTAATGAAAAAGGTTATCAAGTTCCAAAAGGAACTGAGCTAGCTATTATGGTTATTTCTGACCGTATTTCTGCGTTTGATTGTATTTGGCAAGGTGAAAACGGTTTAAATGGTGTGCCAGGTAAAGGCATTGCATTAAACTCAGTGGCATCTCATTGGTTTAAGTTATTTGATAAAGCAGGTCTTGCTGGTAATCATATCGTTGACATTCCTCATCCTTATGTATGGATTGTACGTAAAGCAAGCACTGTAAAAGTAGAAGCTATTGCGCGCCAATATATTACTGGCAGCATGTGGCGTGATTATGCAAAAGGCACCCGTAATTTCTGCGGTATTGATTTACCAGAGGGCTTAGCTGCGAATCAAAAGCTAGATGAAGTGTTAATCACGCCATCAACGAAAGGCATTATCACAGGTGTTGCTGACATTCCTGAAGTAGATGATGTGAACATTACCCGTGAAAACATCACGAATAACTTAGCTGTTTTTAACTTTAAGTCTGAAGATGATGTTGCTAAATATGAGCAATTACTTGTTGAAGGCTTCAAGCTGATTAGTGATGAACTTGCACAGCTAGACCAAATCTTTGTCGATACTAAATTTGAATTTGGTTATGTTGAAGACATTGATGGTTCAGATAAGCTTATCTACATTGATGAAGTGGGCACGCCTGATTCATCACGTATTTGGGATGGCCCAGCTTACCGTGACGGTAAAATCATTGAAAACTCAAAAGAGGGTTTCCGCCAGTTATTAATTAATAACGTGCCAGACAGCGATGTGTTATTAAATAAAGACCGTATGGGCGAGCGTGAGCAGCTTGCTAAAGACTACACCTTGCCAGAATCAGTGATGCTTGAAGTGTCTGATACCTACGTTGGTATTGCGAGTAAAATTATTGGGCAAAAAATCACTATTCCAAGCGATCCACGAAGTGAAGTCATCGCTATATTAGATAACGATTACGGCTTAATTAAGCACGATTAATTGCTGTTTTTAACTTAGTTATGCTCTAAGTTAATATTATTAAAGCCAAGTTGGTTTTCTAGTAAAACTGCTTGGCTTTTTTCTTGCTTTTCATACCTTCTCTCATTAACTTAAGCTAAGATTAATCTATACTTATTAGCAAACTAAGCTAAGCAAGGTTCAATTATGACGTTTTTTGCGCACTGTGCTCGCACGGTATGTTCTTTTGTATTTATGTGCTGCGCTGCGAATGTATTTGCAGCGGATATTTCATTTACCGTTCGAGATCAATTTGGTGAGCCTTTAGCCGATGCTGTAATTGAATTACAAGGTAATAAAAATTTAGCGCACACGCAGTTGCCTGTCGCAGTTATGGATCAGGTTAATAAGCAGTTTTCACCTAATGTATTGGTAATACAGCAAGGTCAGTCTGTTGATTTTCCTAATAGTGATAATATTCGCCATCATGTTTATTCTTTTTCAAGCGCTAAACCTTTCAATATTAAGCTATATGCTGACCGTCCAGAAAAACCAGAGTTATTTGATAACGCCGGGGTGGTAGTCCTAGGCTGTAATATTCACGATTCTATGGTGGGTTATATCTATGTAGCAAATGGCGCTAATACACTAAAAACAGCACAAGATGGCAAAGTACAATTAAAAGATATTTCAGTTCCAACGAATATAACGATTTGGCACCCAAACCAAGCAAGTGAAATTAATAAAAAATTATCAGTCACTGTAACTGAACAAGCAGCTGATATTACAATTGAAACAAATGCACCTACACCGCGTAATACGTTTGGTGAGATGTTTAAGGCAGATAATGATACATAGTTTAAGAGAGCGGATCATAGCCTTATGCGTAAGCCTCGTTTTATTAACTAGTTTAGTCAGTTTAGCGAGCTCTTGGTGGTCGACTAATCGGTTTAATGACCAAAAGTTACGTGAAGATATTAATGTCGCTGAAAATGTTTTTAAGCAATATTTAAGTGCTAAAGAAAGCCTGCTATTAACGGCTGCAAAGGTACTCACAGCAGACTTTGGTTTTAAACAAGCTATTGCTACCCAAGATGCTGATACCATTAGCAGTGTATTGAATAACCACAGTCGTCGTATCAATGCTGATTTGATGTTGCTCATTGATTTATCTGGGCAATTGGTCTCTGCAAATACTGAATTTAACCATACACCTGATGAGTTTTCTGCACTGATGAATGAATTGCTCATTAATGCAGAGCAATCTAATTTTATTGTTCTTGATCAAACCCTATACCAAGTTATCTTATTGCCGGTACGTGCGCCTCGTACTGTTGCCTACAGTTTAGTGGGCTTTGAAATTAATGACCTTGTTGCTGCAGAGCTAAAAAACCTTACCACAATGGATGTGAGTTTTATTGGTGAAGATGATGGTGTTGTAGAGACCTCACTAACCAAGCAACCTCAAACTAATTCAGTATTAGCGCATTTTAATAACGAGACAACGCAACGTATTTTTGGTGAAAAGCCGGTTTATAGAAATCGACTGGTTGAACTGCCATCCTTGCCCGGGCACATAGTCTCAGTGCTGTTAAGTGCTGATTTAACCCAGAGTTATCGTGAGTTTGAACAGCTATTTTTCACCATTATTGTGCTTGCTGCGATTACGGTTGTGATAGGCGTATTGACCAGTGGGATTTTGGCTAAAAACCTCACGACACCGCTTTCAAAGCTAACCTTACTTGCTCAGCAATTTGCTCGTGGCAATTATAAAGCTGAATTTGTAGGTAAAAAGCAAAGCAGCGAAATCACCACGTTAGTCGATGCCTTTAACAACATGGGTAACGACATCAAAGAGCGTGAACAGCAAATAAGTTTTCAAGCTAGCCATGATTCATTAACTGGCTTTTATACCCGTTCTGCGATGTTAGAAAACATGGAGAACTTGTTTGCTGAAGGCGCTGAATACACACTCGTTGCCATAGATATAAGAGGTCTTCGTCATATCAATGATAAATTAGGCCCGCGTATTGGTGATGATTGTTTAAAAGCAGTTGCTGAGCGTATTGGTGAATACTCGGCACATCATCATGGTGAGAATGCTCGGATTGGCGGCGATGAATTTTTAACCTTACTTCCTGCAGATGAAACTAAGCAGTTTAAAGATGCAGTAATGAAGCTTGTTGCTCAGTTACAGGCTGGCTACTTAATTCAAGGCTTAAATATTACTTTACGCTTTAGTGTTGGGGTGGTGCATTGCCTTTCACAAAATGTCAGCCCTGAGGATTTAATGCGTCGCTCGTTAATTGCTGTTGATACCGCATCTTGCGAGCATAAAACTATTCATTATTATCAAGAAGGTGAAGACGAAGAGCACCTTGAGCGCCTTGCAATAATCGATGAACTTAAACAAGCCCTCGTTGATGATGATGGCCAGCTTTTCATGACCTATCAACCAAAACTAAATATTAAAACCAATTGTATTGATAAAGTAGAGTCGTTAATTCGTTGGCAGCGTAAAGATGGTCAGTGGGTTTCGCCTGAGCTGTTTATTGATTTAGCAGAACAATCAGGGGTGATTGTTGAGCTAACTTCTTGGGTTGTAAAAACAGTGGTTTCTCAAGTTGCTGCATGGCAACAGCAAGGTGTTACCATGCAGGCTGCAATTAATGTCTCTGCACAAGATATTGCATACCCTAGCTTTTACTCTCACCTTGCTAAACAACTTGAGAAACATGATGTTAATGGGCGTTTAATTACGATTGAGCTCACTGAGCGAGATATGATAGAGAACGAAGATCAAGGCATTAAGGCACTCGAAAACCTCAAAACCTTGGGTGTTAAAATCTCGTTGGATGACTATGGTGTAGGGCAAACATCTCTCGGGCGCTTAAAGTTATTACCGATTGATGAGCTAAAGCTTGATAAGTGTTTTATTTTGCAATTAGATCAGTCACGACAAGATCAATACATAGTGCAATCTACAGTTACTCTAGGTCACCAGCTGGGTTTTTCGGTTGTAGCGGAAGGCGTTGAGAACAAAGAGTCACTGGATATTTTAGTGCAAAATAAATGCGATTATGCACAAGGCTATTACTTAAGTAGACCACTAAAATCAGAGCAGTTTTTGCAGTGGTTAGAGGTGTACAATGAAGCGTCTTAATTGGTTATTTGGGTTAATTTGCCTTGCTTTTGCAAGTTCAGGGCTCGCAGCATCGGGTAAATTATTAGCAACGCCTGGTGTCTCCCAGGTTGAAGGTAGTGCGGGTGGTGGTATTGTTCCTTGGGCGCAGCTTGCAGGCTATGCAAGTGATGAGGAAATAGCTATAAATGGCTTTTGTAGTCGCGCTGATGTGAGTGATTACAGCTTAGATGTTTGTGGCGCGCAACTAAATATTTATGATCGCGTTGAATTTAGTTACGCAGAGCAACGCTTCGAAGTTCCCGCATTAAATACCGATATTGAACAATCAATTACAGGGGCAAAAGTACGCTTATACGGCGATATCGTTTACAGTAAATGGCCGCAGTTGAGCTTGGGTGTACAACATAAATCACTGGATGACGGCAGTATCGCTAACCTATTAGGCGCAGAAGACACCAGTGGTACTGATATTTATCTTGCTGCTAGTAAATTACATTTAGGAGCGCTTGTTGGGTATAACTGGTTTTGGAATACGACCTTCCGTTATAGCGATGCTAATCAACTAGGTTTGTTAGGTTTTGGCGGCCCTGATAGCGATAAAGAGTTGTTATTTGAAGCGTCTACCGCGGTGTTTTTAACCCATCAAATAGCCGTTGGTGTTGAGTATCGGGAAAAGTCTAATAATCTTGGCTTAGGGGAGCAAGATTGGCAGGATGTGTTTGTTGCTTGGTTTCCCAATAAGTATGTTAGTGTCACCGCTGCTTGGTTAGACTTAGGAAGTATTGCTGGGGCTAAGGATCAAACAGGTTGGTATCTTTCTGTTACAGGGTATTGGTAATGATGAAAACATTTTTTACGTTTGTATTTGCCGTGATGTTAGTCGGCTGTGCAAGTAGCAACAACGGCACCTTATACCAGCAACTAAATGGCGAACAAGGGATCGAAAAACTAGTTGATAGTTTTATCAATCAAATAGGCCGTGACGAACAAATTTTAGCTTATTTTAAACAAACCAATGTTGCGCATTTTCGCCAAGGCTTTATCACTCATTTGTGCAGTGTCACCGATGGCCCTTGTGAATACGAAGGCGATAATATGGTTGATATTCACACCGGAATGAATATTTCTAAAAAAGACTTTAACCGTGTGGTAGAGCTTTTAATCAATGCGATGGATGAACAGCACATTTCGCAAACGGTACAAAATAAAATCCTTAGTCGCTTAGCACCACTTCGCCCTGAGGTAATTGAAATTTAGCTAGATTAGTTTACTTACAGCTGAGCATATATCATTTGGGGTTATATCTCTAATTATATCTTTTTCATCTAATTGGTAGCCATTTGCAACTAATGGAATATAATTTTTTTGCTTCGGTGCAACAGTACTCCAAGGTGAAGTGCCTAAACCAACAATGGCCACAAATGGGATACCTGCTGCTGCAGCTATATGCATAGGACCTGAATCAATCGTAACTAATAAGTTTAATGAGCCAATTAGATCCAGCATTTCAACTATCGATGTTTCCCCTACCAAATTCCTAATTTTAATCTTGGGATTATTGAGCTCTTCTATTAAAAGTTCCGAGTCTTTTTTCTCGGTTGGGTCACCGATTAAAATGAAATGGATATTGGTATTATTTGCAGCTATTTTTTCAATTGCAGTGGCCGCTAAATCATTAGGGTAGTGGCGGGTTTTCTTGTTTTTACCACCAAAGTAAAGCCCCACATTTATTGAATTACTTGTTTTTTCAATAAGAAGACTATCTTGGAAGTGCAAAGAGGTACTCGGCATTTCTTTGAGCATTAGCTCATGAGTTTGTGTAATTAATCTACAATAACGATACAGGTAGTGGTGGTTTTTATTGAGTTTAAATTTATGAGAAAGAAAAGGAGAACGCCCATTTTGTGCATAACCAATACGGTATTTTACTTTTGCCAAAAAGCACAACAAAGCTTCTGAAAGAGAGTTCCTCAAAATAAATGCTAGTTCAATATCTTTTTTTTTCAGGGTGTTAGCAAACCCAAGTAGTGATATTGAGTGGCTCGATTTAAATCGATCATCGGAAATAATTGAGAGTGATTTATCTCTTTCTAAAATAGGCACTAAATGAGGGCGAGCAATTACAAAAATGCGTTTTCGAGGATAAAGCGACTTTAGTAACTCTATGGCTGGAGAACAGTTTATAGCATCGCCTATGAACTTTGGCAGAATAACTAGAATGTTCCCTTTGATAGATTTAGCATCAATAATTTTTTTTTGCATAAAGGTTTATCGATTTCAAACATACTTTAATTGTAGGAAGTAATATCATAACACTAACTTTCTTAGTGTTGTTGAATTGCCTTTCCCTATAAGTTACATACATTATGCTACAGTTTTATTCCAAACCATAAATAAGCTTTCTAAAAGTAGCAGTCTATGGCTTTTGAAAGCTGAAACAATAGTGTAATCCGTGTATACTTCGCATTTTTTATGATTCCTTGCTTGTTACCTTTTTAACAAATAATAATAAAGATTGTTTAGCTTTAATGAATATAATTTTCGATACTCAGAGCCTTTACTATTTGCCGCAGTATATCCCTGTTTATAAAAAACTACTTACTAGAGGTATTGCAGGGCGGTTTGTTTTTTACCGCAATAGCCATGAACAAGTAATCCAGCAAATAATCGATGACAATGTGCTTGAACATATTTGGGTTGATAATCAAAAGCAAGCTATTGAATATTACGAAAATGAGCGGGCAGATTGGGTGTTTTTTGCAAACTCATTTATGTTTTTAGACCGTTTACATAAAGTGTCTAAAAGCGCTCAGTTAGGACATGGTATTGGGCCTAAATCTAGCTATTACACTAAATCCTCTCAAGCCATGACAGTCAGGTTTGTTGAGGGGCAATATCGCCTTGAGCGTCTACAAAATATGTATCCTAATGATTGTTTTGTTGATGTGGGATTTTGTAAGCTTGATGATATTTTTAATCAAGTGCCTCTTGATGGCGCTTTAGATTTAACGAAATTTGATAAAAGTAAAAAGACTATTCTCTATGCTCCTACATTCTACCCAAGTAGTATCGAGCGCTTTCCAAAAAACTGGCCAGAGCAATTTTCTGAATTTAACATCCTGATCAAACCTCACTATTTCTCAATATGTAAAAGCCGCTATCAAAAGCAACGTGATTTATTAGAGCATTGGTCAAACTACGATAACGTTTATCTTGCTCGGGTTGAGGACTATTCATTATTACCATTTTTAGAACAGGCTGACTTACTTATAAGTGATGCATCTTCCGCTCTTTTTGAGTTTGCTTTACTTGATAAACCTGTAATTTGGTGCGATTTCTTAAAGTTGCGTTGGAGCTACAGAGGTTTCTTCTCTTATCGCCTTAAACGTCGAATGGATCAAGACTACGGTGAATATGCCAATATTGCTGTACATGCGAAAAATTATAAAAGCTTAAAAAGCCTTGTTGTTGAGCAACTTGAAAACCCTGAATCATTTTCTGATATAAGACTTGAATTAGCGGAAAAACTAGCGGGCAAACTCGATGGCAAAGTAAGTGAACGAATCGTCAATTACTTAGTCGATAACAATTAAGTTACTAAGAATACACACTGGAAGAATTAATGAAGAAGATAGGTTACACGACAGGTGTTTTTGATTTATTTCATATAGGCCACTTAAACATTTTAAAACGAGCGAAATTAGAATGTGATTACTTAATTGTTGGTGTAACTACCGATGAGCTTTGTCGTAACGTAAAAAATAAAGAACCAGTCATCCCTTTTCAAGAACGCATGGAAATTGTTGAAGCAATTAAATTTGTGGATGAAGTTGTTCCGCAGGTCAATTACGACAAAGAAGAAGCTTGGAATAATTTGAAGTTTGATAAAATGTTTGTGGGGGATGATTGGAAAGGAACGGAAAAGTGGAACAAAATTGAGGCTGATTTTGCAAAACTCAATGTTGAAATTTGCTATTTTTCTTACACATCACACACATCACACACATCAAGCACAAAGCTGCGTGAAGTACTTGATAAGATGAGTAAAAGCTAATGAAGAACATCGTCTCGCCAGAATGGCTTAACGAGCATTTAAGCCATGATAATTTGATCATTTTTGATGCTGGAATGGTACGCCCTGGTTTGCCGGGGGAATATGCGCCCAAAGCTATGCTGCCTAATGCACAGCGTTTTGATTTCAAAAAGACGCTGGCAGATAACAGCAATCCTGTACCAAGTATGATGTGCAGTAGCGAGCAGTTCACAGAACATATGCAGCGTGCTGGGGTTAATCAAGACTCAATGATTGTGATTTATGAAGACCAAGGTTTATTTAGTTCAGCGCGTGCGTGGTGGATGTTTAAAGCAATGGGCTTTGATAACGTAAAGGTTTTAAGTGGTGGTTTAGCTAAGTGGCAGGCACTTGGCTTTGCAACACAAGCCAGCTATTCAGCTGCTTCTGGTCAAGGCAACTTTGTTGCAAGCCCTCGTGTTAATTACTTTATCAGTGCTGAGCAAGTACTTAACTCACTTGATGAGCAAAGCACACTAACACTCGATGCTCGCCCTTATGAGCGATTTACAGGTGAACAGGCCGAGCCGCGTGAAGGCATGCGTAGTGGTCATATTCCAAATAGTCGCAGTCTATCACTTGCAAGTGTACTAAATAACGGTGAGCTAAAACCGCTTAGCGAGTTGCAGATATTATTTGATCAACATATTGCAGCGCATCATACTCAGTTGCAATTTAGCTGTGGTTCAGGTGTAACAGCTTGTGCAATTGCATTGTGCGCCGATGAATGCGGTTACTCTAACTTACGTGTTTACGATGGCTCATGGAGTGAGTGGGGCGCTCGTCACGAGTTACCTATTGAAACAGGTCCGCATCAATAAATTCAGCGTAATTTTGCCAGCTGCCGATACTGTTTTTATTCAGTGGCTGGCGAATTTGCTTTTTGCTCGCCGTAGCTGAAGCCGCATTGTTTTTATAAAAAGTTAGGCAGTTTTCCTGCCAGCTTAAATCACAAAAAGTATAGAGCTTCTGTGTTTGCTTAACCGGCTCTGCCACTAATTGCTCATAGCTTTGTAAAAAAACGTTTTCAGGATACTTGTTGGCAAAGTGACTGACTAATGCCGAGTAATCTTGATGGAATGAGGCAATATCTTCAAGAGTAAAACTGTAGTGATGAAACACACTTTGCGGACTATACATCTGCCTAAAATTGGCGATACTGCAATCGTGCCAGTCTCGCTGCATACAAACAATTTTAGCATTAGGAAATGCCGCTAATATAAAATCAATATAGTAAAAGTTAAATGGCTGTTTATCACAGCTTCTAAGGCCATCACTGAGCAGCTGGGCTCTTTGTTGATAGTTAGCAAGTACTGTCTTTATCGCTTCAGATTCATATGCCTTATCAAGCATTTCGCTATCAATCACTCGAGCCGATTGCGTGGCGTGTTGTATCAATTGCGCTATATCGTTTAATTCTCCAATCCCTTGCAGCTGTGAACTTTGATTAAGGATTTTTTCAACTAAAGTTGTGCCAGAGCGGGGCATGCCAACAACAAAAACGGGTGAGAACTCAGAGTCACTACTTTCAAGCACTTGCTGTGTACTTTGAGTAATGAGCTTTTGACAAAAATAGCGATGTTGCGTGGCTTGATAATTAAGTTTATAGGCTATGGCTTGCTTACTTAGTACAAAGTATTTAAATGCATTTTTGTAGTCATTAAGGTGCTCATAATTAAGAGCAAGACTATGAAAATACACTTGTTGATCAATAATGCTTTTTTCTTTATTCGCCAAGGTTTGTAGTTTCTGGATATGTAGCTTCGACTCTACATCAGTATTTAGTTCAGCCTGTGAGTAATGAGCTTGATAAAAGCTAGGTTGCTGGGTAGTAAGTTGCTGTAGCAAACTTTTTGCTTCATCAAACAGTCCGTGAATTTTATATGATACCGCCAAATTATAGCTAATTTGTGGGTTATATTTATTGCGTTGGTAAGCCGACTTTTGAAAGCTAAAGGCGTCTTCATAATGCCCTAAACGGTTAGCAATATTGGCTAGTGTATCAAAGTCAGCGGCACTAAAGTCAGCTGTTTGCAAAGCGTCTTGATAATGCACAGCCGCATTACTTACTTTACCTAACAGTACATACAGCTTGGCAAGTGCTAAATGATATATCGGCAAAGGCGCTAAATTAAGCGCTTTTTCAAGCAGCTTAATGGCTTTGTTGATATCGCCCGCTGCAGTGTTGACTTCGCTCAGTAAAAAGTAACAAACGTGGTCTTCAGGATTTTGCTTTAGGCGCTGCACAAGTAGATGATGTGCATCATGTAGTTGCTTGTTGGCTAACAACTGTTGGATATTAGCGCGAAGCGCTTGTTGGGTATTTAGCATGAGATTATCTTAAAAGCCTTGCCTAAAAGCGGCAAGGCTTTTATTCGAGTATTTAATTACAGCTCAAAGTTGTAGCTAAACTTCATACCGATTGTACGAGGTGCGGTGGTGTAGTGACCATAAACACGCTGTAGCTCAGGTAGCTCTTTGTTAAGCTCAGCATATTGAGACATACCAGCCCAAGACTTATCACGACGTACAGAAGTGAACGCATACTTATCGAATAAGTTGTCTACGTAAAGGGTTGCAGACCACATATCGCCAGTAATTTTGGCAGATAAGTTACTTAGTGCATAACCTGGTAATACTTCGCCATCTGCTTTTAAGCCTACTTTGGTGATCACATCGCTTTGTGCTGTGATACCGTAGTTTACGCTTAATAGTTTATCACCTAGGATATCTTGCTCGTAACGAAGACCAAAAGAGAATTGATGCTCAGGAGCACCTGGTAAACGGTCGCCTTTAGCGCCATCATAGTAGCTTTGGTACTGCGCTAAGTCGTCACCTAATACGCCAAATAAGTAAGGTGCATCTTCGGTTAATTCGGCTTTTGCATATGCGTATGTTGCATAAGCTGCCCAGTTATCACCAATCATTGCGCGAGTAGAAAGTTCGACACCTTTAGAATTAGCAGAGCCTGCATTCGAAGTAATTAACTCTTGGCCATTTACTGTACTGCTACCAACTTGCGCATCTTTCCAATCAACATTAAATAGCGCTGCATTGAAATGTAGGCGGTTACGTAACCATGATGACTTAAAGCCTAGCTCGTAGTTGACCGTTGTATCTGGTTTGTAATCTTCTTCGTTTGGCAGGGCACAAACAATTTGTTGCTCAGGTAATACATCAGGGCAAGGAGCAATACCGTTACCACCACCAATACGGAAACCTTCACTTACGGTAAAGTAAGCAAGCACACCATTATCAAATGTGTAATTAGCATTAAACTTAAATAAGTTACCGCTATCGCTTGCGCTTACATTTTCCATAACAAGATTATCTAGTGAATCAAAGTCACCAGAATAAAGCGGCGTTGCAGAGCCTGATGTTGTTGATACATCGTATTCATAAAAACGAGCGCCAACAGTGACATCAAGTTGATCTGTGATGCTGTAGCCAATTTCACCAAAAAGTGCTTTTTCAGTGGTTTCGCTATCAGAAATTAGAATGTACTCAAGGTCTTGTTCAACATTTGGAATACCGCCACCCCAGTACTCAGTCAGACCCGGCGTGTACTCACGATCATCTGAGTGACTTTCTACTTTGTTATAGAAGCCGCCTACAATCCAGTTAAAAGCGCTACTGCTATTTGAAACTAAACGAAGCTCTTGCGTAAAGGTATCGCGATCTGAGGTGTCGTGCGTGTAGCCAACAAAAGAAGGGAAGTCGGCATACCCTGACCAAATATCGTAAAGAAGATCAGTTTGATCGCGCTGACCAGATTGCTCATAGCTAGACCAACCAGATGCAGATACCAGCTCAGCAAAACCAAGATCTGCTTTTACTTCTAAGCTTAATAAATCGTTTTCTTCTTCACCGGGTTCAAGCACACGAGCTACATTTTCGTACTTTCCAGGGATACCTTGTAGTGCACTGCTATCTGCAAGTGAGCCGTATTGAGACGTCGAATTACCGCCATTTTCTTGCTTTTGATAGAAGTAGTTTAGCGTTGCATCAACATCTTCGGTGGCAAGCCAGCGTAGTGATAAACGTGCTGTGGTGATTTGCTCATCGTTAACATCGCTTACGCTTTTTAAGTTGGCATTTACATCGCTGCTGTCTGAAAAATCAGGGTTCGGGTTTGATACGCCAGGTTCTAGAACCACGTGAGTGTAGTCAATGTAACCTGGGTTATCGTAATAATTTAAGCTAGCACGAAGGGCTAGTTTTTCTTCAATTAGCGGAGTATTGAATACCACGCCAAACTCACCGCCTGTACCGTCACTTTCGTTGATGCTAAATACATCGCCTGTTACTTTACCTTCGGTGATATCAAGCTCAGGTTGTTTTAATAAATAACGGATTGCACCACCTAAAGTACCAGCTCCGTATAGTGTACCTTGTGGGCCAATTAACACTTCAACACGGTCAACATCAGTCAAACGTAAATCAATGCTAAGTGGAATTTCACCAACATAAGTTGCCACTGTGCCACTGTCAGAAATACGGTCAGAGGTATTTGTGTTCAGTCCACGAACGATAATAGGAGAACCTTCACGACCACCTTGATCAGAAATTGTTAAACCGGGTACCCAACGAGCGACATCTTCAAGATCACCAATGTTTTGGTCGCTAATTACATCGCCATTTAGGGCTGTGATATTAAGCGGTGCATCTTGCACAGAACCTGCACGTCGTGTTGCAGTGATTTGGATAGTTTCAATTGATTTATCAACTTCGATAGCATCTTCAGCAGCAAACGCCATATTGCTATTAATTAAAACCGCAGAAATTGCACTTGCAAGTAGAGCAGGCTTAAAGGTGTTCATGATAGATTCCGAGTTAGTTACAGTAAATTTATGCTCAAAAAATAGACGTTACTAGTAATTTAAGCTTAAAAATTGATGATTTAGTGAATTTATATCCAATTATAATGTATTTTTATTCTCATCGTCCATGCGTTATTTGCAATTAAATGCAAAATAATTGAATAAATAATCTGTTTAGGTGTTAGCTATCGGAATAAGGGCAGTTCGTACAACCATTACTACAGCAATGGCCGCGCTTTAAAAAGTACCAGCGGCTAAATACCATGTAATTGTTTTGCATAGTGTAATCGAGGTTTTCTATTAAGTTTCCCTGAGTAAAATAAGGCTTAGCAAAGGCAAGCTGCTGTTCAAGAGGCTTTTGGTAAAGTTCTGATAAAAATGAATTTATTTTATTTATAGTACAGTCTCGGCATAAACATTCTGTTGCGGTCTCATCGAGTGGTAAAATGTTGGGTAGCTCATTACACCAACAGGCATTAATATTGTCGGCTTGGCAGTTAAGGGTTGCTTTGCATCGTGAGCATGTAAGGGTTGTCATTAATTAAAAGGTGCTTTGAGATTGAAAAGGTAAGCATAGCAAATGGATAAATTAGACGCATTAGGAGAGTTTGCTCGTTTTGGTGATAATCGATTTGAGGCAATTTCAGTTATTACAAGCACTCCTGACATCCAAGATGATGTGTATATTCTAACGCAAGAAGTGTTCTGTCAGGTTCTACAGCGTGCTATTAACGGCGAAATAGATATTGATGAATTAGAACTTTGGGCGAACGTACTAGAGTCACGACAAGACATAGACGAAAGTGCCGTAGAAGGGGCTATTTACGCTTTAAGCAATAACGAGCAAATGGATGAATTGAGTAAAAGTACGCTAAAGAAGCTATTAGAAGTGATGAAATAGCTTCTTTTAGCCCTAAGCTTATTTAGCTTAAGGCATTTGCTTGTTGCTATTTATGGTAGTTTAAACAGGTTTCAACTTCGTTTTTCGAACCTAAGATCACCGCCACACGTTGGTGGATTGCATCAGGTTGAATATCCATGATGCGCTCAGTACCAGTAGAGGCTATACCGCCAGCTTGTTCGATTAACATTGCCATTGGGTTTGCTTCGTATAATAAACGTAATTTGTTAGGTTTATTTGGATCTTTCGTGTCGGTTGGGTAAGTAAAAATACCACCACGACATAATACACGGTGCACATCACCCACCATTGCAGCAATCCAGCGCATGTTGAAGTTACGACCACGCGGGCCTGTGTCACCAGCAATTAAGTCATTGATGTAATTTTGCATCGCTGGCTGCCAATGACGTTGGTTTGAAGCATTGATAGCAAATTCGCTAGTATCTTCAGGTACTTTTGCAAAGTCTTCTGTTAATAAGAAGGTACCGTGAGTTTTATCTAAGGTGAAAAAGCGTGTACCTTTGCCTGTTGTTAATGCTAGCACCGTTGATGGGCCATATAACACGTAACCTGCCGCTACTTGGTTTTTACCCGGTTGCATAAAGATACTTGGGTCGGCCGGATCTGCACCTTCAGGCGCCGCCATAATTGAGAAAATCGTACCAACGAGTGAGTTGATATCTGTATTTGATGAACCATCAAGTGGGTCGAATGCAACAATGTAGTTGGCATTAGGGTTACCCGCAACGGTGAAGTCTTCTTCTTCAGAGGCAATGGCTTTTACGTAGCCCGATTCTAATAAAATATCTTTTAAAAGTTGGTTAGTTAGAACGTCGAGTTTTTTCTGTGTTTCACCCTGAATGTTTTCGTCTAGGGTTGAGCCTAATACGCCAGATAGGGCGCCTTGACCAACACGAAATGAAATCTCTTTACATGCCGCAAGTACCGTTCTGATCAATGAGATCAGTTCACGAGGGCAACCATCTTCTAACAATACCGGTGGGAGTCTACGCATTCTATTTTCCTGATAACGTTGTAGCCAGACATTTTTAGTGTGAGAGAGAATGTCTTAGCAAGCGCTGAATTTCGTCTTAAATAGCTGATTTTTCTTGGCGGTACTTTATACTGCTTAATACCTATACAGTATTTAAAACGCGAATAACAAAGATAAGATTATGCAAAAAATACCATTACTACGATATCTGCTCTTAGCTGTGCTACTTACTATGATAACTCAAGCACACGCAGCAATTAAGTCTATAAATGATTTTACTGAAAAAATGACTCATTTTTCAGGCTATTTTTCATTTTACTACGATACAGAAAACGGCAAATTGTATCTTGAGGTGGATAAACTCGAGCAGCAATTTTTATTACAACAAAGCTTACCTTATGGTGTCGGTTCAAACGATATTGGCTTAGATCGCGGTCAGCTAGGTGATACTCACTTAGTTCAGTTTGAACGTTTTGGCGATAAGGTGATGTTAAGAGCCATAAATACTTATTACCGTGCTAACACTAATAACCTTGCGGAACAACAAAGTATTAAAGAGGCATTTGCATCAAGTATCTTAGCAGGGTTTAGTGTTGTTGCTCAGTCAGAAACCGCCGTATTAGTGGATTACACACCTTATTTATTAAGCGATGTTCATGGTGTGAGCCGTCGTTTATCGGCAACTGGCCAGGGAAGTTTTAACTTAGATAGCAACCGCAGTGCGGTTTATTTAGCACGCTCAAAAGCATTTGAAAAAAATACTGAATTAGAAGCAGTACTTACTTTTCAAGGTAATAAGCCTGGTAAGTATGTTCGCCAAGTGAGTGCAGACCCTTACGCGCTAACGGTGCATATGCATCATTCATTAATTGAACTGCCTGATGATAACTACACCCCGCGTAAGTTCCACCCTCAAGCAGGTTTCTGGAGTATTGAACATAAAGACTATGCGGCTGCGCTGGGTGAGTCTATGTATGTGCGTTACATCCCTCGCCATCGTTTAGCGAAAAAAGATCCAAGCCTACCAATCAGCGAACCCGTTGAGCCGATAGTTTATTATTTAGATCCGGGCGTACCTGAGCCAGTTAAATCAGCATTACTTGATGGTGCTAAATGGTGGAATGATGCATTTAACGCAGCAGGCTACAAGAATGCTTTTATAGTTAAAGTGCTACCAGATGATGCCGACCCTATGGATGTACGCTACAACGTGATCCAATGGGTGCACCGTGCAACGCGTGGTTGGTCGTATGGTAGCTCTGTGATTGACCCGCGGACAGGCGAAATTATAAAAGGCCATGTGACTCTGGGTTCATTACGTGTTCGTCAAGACATCTTAATTGCAGAAGCATTAGCTGCACCTTATTTTGAAGGGAATGAAGTGGCTAAGCGCTTACAAGCAATGGCACTTGATCGTATTCGTCAGTTAAGTGCTCATGAAGTGGGGCATACTTTAGGTATTTCTCATAACTTTGCAGCCTCAGTGGCAGATAGAGCCTCTGTGATGGATTATCCACACCCGCTACTTAGCTTTAATGAACAAGGTAAGTTAGATGTTAGCCGAGGCTATGCTTCTGGTATGGGCGTTTGGGATACCCAAGTTGTTAAATACGGTTATAGCGATTTCACAAATCAAGATGAAGCACAGCAATTGGCCGCAATTTTAGCTGAGAATAAAAACAAAGGGCTGGAGTTTATCTCAGACAGTGATGCCCGCGCTCAAGGTGGTGCTCATCCAACAGGGCATTTATGGGATAATGGTCGTTCACCAAGTGATGAGCTAATGCGTGTACTTGATGTTCGTAAGCAAGCGCTGACTAACTTTGGTATAGAAAACATCAAAACAGGCACTGCTTTGTCGCAATTAGAAGAAATGCTGGTGCCGCTTTATCTATTCCATCGCTATCAAGTTGAAGCTGCTGTTAAGCTAATTGCTGGCGTGAATTACGAATACGAAGTGCGTGATGGCTCACAACCTAAAGGGGCACAGGTTGTTGCAAAGCAAACACAACAAGCTGCAGTGGATGCTATGCTTGCGACATTAAAAGCAGAGAACCTTGTTTTACCTGAGTCGGTATTAGCGCTTATTCCACCAAAAGCCTATGGTGAATCAAAATCACGGGAGAGCATTGTTGGTCGTACAGGACTAACGCTTGATGCGATGGCACTGCCAGAGGTTGCAGCTGCACATAGTTTGAGCCTACTTTTTAATAGCCAACGCATTAACCGTTTAGCGCAGCAACAAGCACGAAGTGATGCATTTTATGGTTTAGATGCACTATTAGCACAAACTTATCAGCAAATTTTCGAACAGCAGGTTGCTTCAGGAATGGCTGGTAAAATTAGCCAACGTGTGCAGCTTTTAACAGCGAAACAATTTGCTGATTTAGTTGCAAGCAATGAAGTGGCACCCGAAGTACAAGCTCAATTGCGTTATTACTTAGCTAAACTCGCAAAGAGTTACCAGCAAGAATCAATGCTAGGCAGTGCATCCGTTGGGAACAGTGCATTTAAGCAATATTTAAGTGAGCAAATCAGTCTCTTTTTAGAAAGCGGTGAATGGCCTGCAAACTTTAAAGTGTTGCCAATGCCACCGGGCTCACCAATTTAATCCATTTTTACTTCAAAGCGCCTAGGGCGTGTTGACCTTTGTGGATTAAAATTTGTTCACTCTAGGGGCGATTTAATCGCGGCGCGAGATTTGTAACCTAGTGGGCTAAGTAAAAATCGAGCAACAAAGAGTTAATCGCCC
>MDTG01194344.1_pt1 | contig 46748 bp, 50 predicted proteins | sample 811421 | NCBI WGS metagenome assembly MDTG01 (sample SAMN05326645, study PRJNA326480) | marine metagenome | isolation source: seawater | place: Pacific Ocean: South East | collected 2011 | reverse complement strand
TCGGCAGCGGCCTCGGCCTGGGGTGCCGAGGCACCGGCGAACATGCTGCGGGCAAGGAAGGCAGTGCCGATCGCAACGATCAGCGCCCCTACCAGCAGAATAACTTTCTTCTTGTCCATGGTGCGTCAAGCCCCCTCAGATGGTCCTTGCATTAAGGTTTCCGCCGAATACGGCAGGAGTGGTTAAAATCAGGTTCACTGGGCCACGGCAGCGGCGGCCGCGGCATTCATTGTCAGGTTGCTGATGGTCCAGAGACCGGCGGCGGAAATGGCCACGCCATAGGGCACGGCCCAGCGCGTCTTTTCTTTCTTGCGCCGGATCATCACGTTGCGGATGCCGACGACCAGGGTCAGCACGCCGCCCAGCAGCGCCATGATGATCACCAGCTTCAGCAGCACCAGCGGTGTCATCCACAGCGCCAGCGCAGTCAGCAGCTTCACATCGCCGCCGCCCATCTGGCGCATGGCGAACAGGATGCTGCCGACAGCGAAAACGAGAAGGCCGAGTCCGATCTGGATGGCCACGTCCGGCCACAGCGAGAGGCCGCTGGCATACCAGTAGACAGGCGCACCGATTGCGATTGCGCCATTCAGCCAGTTCGCGATGCGGCGGCTCTTGATGTCGGTGAAAGCGGCCCACACCAGCGCGATTGCCAAGGCAGCGAGCAGTGCGTACGTGATCGGATCGTCTAGCATCGAGGCCCCCATTAGTCCTTCGAGCCTTGTGCTAGCGTGCATGGCTTACCAAAAAGTAACCAAAGGCAGGAGGACGGAATTAGCCAAGCAGACACCCTCGTTCCCGCGACTTTCGATCGCAGGGCCATTCCGGCGGACGCGCATGAGACGATGTGGATGGCCGAGGACGGCCACGAAATCCGCTTCATCGACTGGAGCGAGCCGCCTGCGGGCGTGACGGTGCGCGGTTCCATCCTGTTCATGGCCGGGCGCGGCGATGCCTACGAGAAGTATCTGGAAACGTTCGAACACTGGCGCTGCAAGGGCTGGCGCGTCAGCGCCGCGGACTGGCGCGGGCAGGGGGGATCGGGCCGCCTGGGCAACGACGATGCGACCGGACACATAGACGATTTTGCACTGTGGATCGCAGACCTGGCGCAGCTGTGGAAGCACTGGTCCGAAGGCCGCGAGAGTCCGCTGGTGCTCGCGGGCCATTCCATGGGCGGCCACCTGACACTGCGCGCGGTGCAGGAAAAGGCGCTGAACCCTCGCCCCGATGCAATGGTGCTTTCCGCTCCCATGCTGGACGTGTTTCCCGAATTCGTCCCCTTGCCGGTCAAGCGCTGGCTATCCAGCGCGATGTCCAGCATCGGCGATGCCAAGCGACCGGCATGGAAGATCAGCGAGAAGCCGGGAAGCTCCATCGCCAACCGCCAGAAGCTGCTGACCCATGACGCGCAACGCTACGAGGACGAACGCTGGTGGCGCGAGCAGCGGCCCGAACTGCGCCTGGGCCCGGGTAGCTGGGCGTGGGTGCGCGCTTCGGCTTTCAGCTCGACTGCGATGTTCCGCCCCGGCGCGCTGGAATCGGTCTCCATCCCCGTCTTCATTGTCGCCACCGATGCGGACCGGCTGGTGAGCCCGGCGGCAATCCGCGCCGCCATTGCCCGTCTGCCCGATGCCGAGGCGCTTATCTTCGGGGAGGAGGCCCGCCACGAAATCCTGCGCGAGGAAGACGCGGTGCGCCTGAAAGCACTCGCCGCCATCGACGATTTCCTTGATCGCCGTGTAGCAAGCTGAGCCGTCGCATGACCGAAACCTTCGATATCGCCGTGATCGGCGCAGGCATGGCAGGCGCCAGCATCGCTGCCGAGCTTGCTCCTCACGCCCGCGTGGTGCTGTGCGAGGCCGAGGACCAGCCCGGCTACCACACCACGGGTCGCTCCGCTGCCTTTCGGGAGGAATGTTATGGCGGACCGGACGTGGTGCCGTTGACCCTCGCCTCGGGCGATCACCTGAAGGATGGCGGTTTCCTGAGACTGCGCGGGGGCCTTTATCTCGCGCGCGATGGGGAGGATGCGAAAGTCGAAGCATTCCGCAAGCGGTTTGCCGATTCGGGTGTAACGCTTCACCCTCTCGACCGCGCAGAACTCGAAAGTCGTCTGCCGGGCGTACGCGAGGAATGGACGCGAGCGCTGAGCCAGCCGAATTGTGCCGATATCGACGTTGCCGGCCTTCACCAGCACTACCTGACGCGCGCGAAGGCAGCAGGGGCGCCGCTTCGTGCGCGTCACCGGCTGCGAGGCGCGCAGCGCAATGGCGAGCAATGGCGGCTCGATTTCGGTGCGGCGGGAGAGCTTCGCGCGGGCGTGGTGGTGAATGCGGCAGGTGCCTGGGCCGATCATGTCGCTGGCCTGCTGGGCGCGCGCGCCCTCGGCATCCAGCCATTTCGCCGAACCGTGGTGCAATTGCGCGTCGATCCGGCACCCCAGCCGGATCTTCCGCTGACGCTGGATATTGCAGGGGATTTCTACTTTCGTCCGGACAACGGTCGCCTGTGGCTCAGCCCGCACGACGAGACGCCAAGCGAAGCGTGCGATGCTGCGCCTGAGGAATACGACGTGGCTCTTGCCATCGACCGGTTCCAGCAAGTCGTCGACTGGGAAATCGAGACGGTGGAACGCAAGTGGGCGGGACTGCGCAGCTTCTCTCCCGACCGGCTCCCGGTCTATGGCTACGATCCCGAAATCGACGGCGTGTTCTGGTTCGCGGGACAAGGCGGTTACGGCATCCAGACCGCGCCTGCCGCGGCCCGCCTCGGCGCGCAATTGCTGCTGCGACACCCGCGTGACGCGATGACCCACGAGCTTGATGAACGGCTCTATTCGCCCGCGCGTCTGCACGCGTAGAACAGCTCGGAAAGCGGTCTAGCCAAGCCGTTCATCTTTGTTATGGTGGCCCGCGACCAACCAACGGGAGACCAGACGAATGGCACACCATTTCCAGATCTATAAGGACAAGGCCGGCGAGTTCCGCGTGCGGTTCAAGTACAACGACGAGATCATGTTCTCGACCGAAGGCTACGCCTCGAAAGCGAGTGCGAAGAACGCCATCGAATCGATCCAGAAGAACGGCCCGGGCGCGGAAATCGTCGACGAAAGCTGATTATCAGCGGGCGCTGTCGGCCGCATCGCTGGCGATGCGGTCGACGCGTTCGTTTTCCGGGTGGCCGTTGTGGCCTTTCACCCATTCCCACGTGATCCTGTGCGGCGCGGCCGCCTCGATCAGGTCATGCCACAGGTCGGCATTGCGCACCGGCTTCTTGCTGGCATTCACCCAGCCGCGTTTCTTCCAGCCGTCGATCCACTTCGTCATGCCGTCTATCAGGTAACGGCTATCGGTATGCAGCGTTACCTCGCAGGGTTCTATCAGGGCATTGAGCGCGCGGATCGCCGCCGTCATTTCCATGCGGTTGTTGGTGGTTTCGGGATCGGAGCCGGATAGCTCCTTCTCGTGCCGTCCCATGCGCAGCAGGGCGCCCCAGCCGCCGGGGCCGGGATTACCCTTGCAGGCCCCGTCCGTGAAGATCTCGACGTGCTTCATGCCGCAAAGACCTCGGTTCCATTCGTGCGATAGAATTCCAGGCGGCGAACGAAGTCCATCGGGTCCTTCTTCGTCACCAGGGCATCGGCGGGTGTGTCTATCCAGTCCTGTGCGCGGCTGGAGATGAAGCGGAGCGCCGCACCTTGCGCCAGCAAGGGCAGTGCCTCGCGCTCCTCAGGCGACAAGGCGCGCACGCTTTCGTAGCCTTCCACCAGCGCCTGCCCCACCTCGGCGCGGTAACCATGGCCATCGCCGCTGAAACTCCAGGCGGCGTGGGTGACGGCAAGGTCGTAGGCCATGGCATCGTTGCAGGCGAAGTAGAAGTCGATCAGCGCGCTGACTGTGTCGCCCAGCATCAGGACGTTGTCCGGAAACAGGTCCGAATGGATAACCGACTGGGGCAGGCCCTGCGGCCAGCCATCGGCGATCTTTTCCGCGACGGGGATGACATCCGGCAAGGCGGCATCGATCTTCGCCAGCGCGTCTTGTCCGCAGTCCGCCAGCACCCGCGCCGAAGCGTGGGGATCGAGATCGTTCGCGCGCGTGCCCGGAAAATCCTGTGCCGTCTCATGCATTTCCGCCAGCACCCGGCCCACGCTGCGCGCTTGTGCGGGCGTGGGATGATCGACGGATACGCCGGGCAGGAATTCGATCAGCGCCACCGCCTTTCCATGCAGCATACGGGACGATGCGCCGGACCTGTCGTGGATGGTGCGCGGCACCGGGCACCCGTTCGCCGCCAGGTGATCGAGCAGTCCGAGGAAGAACGGCAATTCCGCGATATCGATGCGGCGCTCGTACATCGTGAGGATGAAGCGCTTGCCGTTGGTCTCGCTGCCGGTGGTCTCTACCAGCCAGTTGGAATTGGAAACCCCTTCGGCAATACCCTTCGCGGACACGAGTTCGCCCACGTCGTATTCGGCGACGAGATCGGCCAGGACTTCTGCGGAAAGTTGCGTGTAAACGGCCATGTCAGCCGAGCCTATTCGGTGAGTTGGCGGGGCAGCTTGAAGACCATTTTCTCTTCCGCCGTCGTGATCTTTTCCTCGCTCACGGTGCGCCATTCGCCCAGCTTCGCCACCACTTCGCGCACCAGCACCTCGGGCGCGCTGGCCCCGGCGGTAATGCCGATGGTCTCCACGCCCTCCAGCCACGCGGGATCGATTTCTGTCGCACGCTGGATCAGGTGAGATGTCGTGCCGAGGCGCTCGGCCACTTCGACAAGGCGCAGCGAGTTGGAGGAGTTGGGCGCGCCGATCACCAGCACGAGGTCGCACGCAGGCGCCATGGCCTTGACCGCTTCCTGCCGGTTCGACGTGGCATAGCAGATATCCTCCGCCTTGGGCGCGACGATGTGGGGATAGCGCTCCTGCAGGGCGTTCACGATTTCGGCAGTGTCATCCACCGAAAGCGTGGTCTGCGTGAGGAAAGAGAGCTTGTCCTCTGCCGTGAAGGGCAGCTTCGCCACGTCCTCCACCGTTTCCACCAGCGTCATCTGCCCGGCCGGGACCTGGCCCATGGTGCCGATCACCTCCGGATGGCCCTCGTGGCCGATAAAGATGATGTGCTTGCCCTTTTCGATCAGGCGCTCGGCCTGCCGGTGGACTTTCGACACCAGCGGACACGTGGCGTCGACATAGATCATCTCGCGTCGCTGCGCCTCTGCCGGAACCGACTTGGGCACGCCGTGGGCGCTGAACACCACCGGCATGTCGTCCGGAACCTCGTCCAGTTCCTCCACGAAGATGGCGCCTTTTTCCTTGAGGCCGTCCACCACGTAGCTGTTGTGCACGATTTCGTGCCGGACATAGACCGGGGCACCGAATTTATCGATCGCGCGCTCGACGATCTCGATAGCGCGATCGACACCGGCGCAGAAGCCGCGCGGCGCTGCGATCAGCACCTTCAGCGGCGATTTGTCGCCCGTGGGGCGATTTTCCTGAAAGGGGGCGTTCATGACCACGTCTCTAGCTGTTGTCGCCTACCCGCGAAAGGGCTAGGGCCTCGCGAACTGAAATTACTGCCTGCATTGAACAAGGAATGGGAATGAACGCTCGGATCGCAATACTTGCCGCTGTTGCCGGCCTCACGGTGCTGGGCGGTTGCCGGAGTGAAGGCGATATCGTGGTGGAGCAGGGCGTGGGCATCACCGCGCTGCGCTCGGTCTGCCCGGCAGTGGGCGTTCCCGACTATACCGGCGATGTGACCCTGTTCTCGCCAGCGGATGCGCGCACCGCCGACGCAATCGACGTGAGTGCCGCGATCACCAATGTCCGCTCCACTTGCGACGACACCGGCGAGCAGGTCTATTCCAGTGCCACGTTCGACGTGATCGCGACCCGCCGCGACACCACCGCGCCGCGCACCGTTTCGCTTCCCTACTATTCCACCGTCATGCGCGGCGGGACTTCGGTGGTGGCCAAGCGCATCGGCACGGTCGAGCTGAACTTTGCCGCAGGCGAAGCACGGGCGCAGGGCAGCGGCACTGCGGGCGCCGTGGTCAACCGCGCCGAGGCGACGCTGCCTGCCGATATCCGCGAACGCATCACGCGCCGTCGCCGCGCCGGAGACCAGTCCGCCGCCATCGATCCGCTGACCGAGCCCGATGTGCGCGCCGCCGTCGCCCGCGCCACCTTCGAACTGCTGGTGGGCTTCCAGCTGACCGAAGAACAGCTAGCCTACAACGCAACGCGTTAATCCGGCACTTTGCGCGGCCAGCCAAACAGGCTAACGGCTCGCCCATGTCCGAGAACAAGACCCTTTACGCCGCCTATGCGGAGAAGATCGATGCCGTGCTTTCCGCGCTGGAAGCGGAAGGCTCGCTGCCGCCTGAAACCAATCGCGCCAACGTGAGCGTGGAGCCGCCGCGCGATCCCTCGCACGGCGACCTTGCCACCAATGCCGCAATGGTGCTGGCGAAGCAGGCAAAGACGAATCCGCGCGCGCTGGCAGAGAAGATTGTCGAGCACTTGGCGCGCGCCCCCTCCATCACCAGCGCCGAGATCGCGGGCCCCGGTTTCATCAACCTGCGCCTGTCGCCTTCCGTCTGGCTGGACGAGGTCTCCGCTATCGCCGCAGCCGGCGACGATTACGGCAAGTCCTCCATTGGCGCAGGCACGCGGGTGAACATCGAATATGTCTCCGCCAACCCGACCGGCCCGATGCACATGGGCCATTGCCGCGGCGCGGTGGTGGGCGATGCGCTGGCCAGCCTGCTGGAGGCCGCCGGGCACGAGGTCATCCGCGAATACTACGTCAACGATGCAGGCGGCCAGGTCGATACGCTCGCCCGCAGCGCGCCCCTGCGGTACCGCGAGGCACTGGGCGAGGATATCGGCGACATTCCCGAGGGGATGTATCCCGGCGAATACCTGATCCCGGTGGGCGAGGCGGCGGCCTCCGAATTCGGTCAGCGCTTCGTCAACGAGCCCGAGCACGAGTGGCTGCCGATCTTCCGCGCCTACGCGGTGGAGCGGATGATGGACGTGATCAAGTCCGACCTCGCCCTGCTGGGCATCGAGCATGACGTCTTCTCGTCCGAGGCCGCCCTGCAGGCCGCGCAGAAGCCCGAAGCTGCCGAAGCGTGGATGCGCGAGCATGACCTCGTCTATGACGGCGTGCTGGAGAAGCCCAAGGGCAAGACGGTGGACGACTGGGAGCCTGTAGAGCTGCCGTTGTTCCGCTCCACGAAGTTCGGAGACGACCAGGATCGCCCGATCCGCAAGAGCGATGGCAAGTGGACCTATTTCGGCGCGGACCTCGCCTATCACATGCAGAAGGCCGAGAATGCCGACGCGCTGATCGATATCTGGGGCGCAGACCATGCCGGCACGGTCAAGCGCATCAAGGCCGCCGTCGCCGCGCTTTCCGAGGGGCAGGACAAGCCCATCCCGTTCGACGTAAAGCTTGTGCAGATGGTTCAGCTGCTTCGCGGCGGAGAGCCGGTGAAGATGTCCAAGCGTTCGGGCAACTTCGTCACCATCGCCGACATGGTCGAGGAAGTCGGCAAGGACGTGGTGCGTTTCACCATGCTGACCCGCAAGCCCGAAGCCCAGATGGACTTCGACTTTGCCAAGGTGGTGGAAGCCAGCAAGGACAACCCGGTTTTCTACGTGCAGTATGCCCATGCCCGCATCTGCTCGATCCTGCGCAAGGCGAAGGACGAAGGGATCGCGCCATCGGGTGCCGACCTCTCGGTGCTGGGGGAGGACGAGCTGGTTCTGATCCGGCAAGCCGCGCAGTTCCCGCGCGAAATGGAAGCGGCGACCCGCGCGCGCGAGCCGCACCGCATCGCCTTCTATCTCTATGATCTTGCAGCGGCTTTCCATGCTTTCTGGAACCTCGGCAACGACGATGCGAGAAAGCGCATCATCGTGGCACAGGAACCGGGCCTTTCGGCAGCAAGGCTTTTCCTCAGCCAGCAAATCGGGCAAGTCATCCGCAATGGTCTGGGCATTCTGGGTGTCGAGGCAGTTGAGGAGCTTTAGGCAATGAGTCTTCCGGCAGGGGGAAGGGGCACGAGGGGTATCGAGGATGCCCAGTTCGAAGATGCCTACGAGGCTGAGGAACAGCTGCCGCTGCAGGACGACGACGATGCCCTGCCTTGGCTGGAAGACGACGGTGACTACGAGGACGAAGGTGGCTTCGACGCACGCCTGATCTGGTTTGCACTGATCGGGCTGCTGGTTATCGCCGCGATCCTGTTCGGCGCCTGGTGGCTGCTGCGCGATCGGCCGGACGCCGAACTGGTTGCCGATGGCACCACCATCGAAGCACCCGACGGTCCTTACAAGGAACGCCCCGAAGATCCCGGTGGCCGCGAGGTCGCTGGCACCGGCGATACCGCCTACGAAGTGGCGGAAGGGCAATCGACGCGTGGCATGTTGGCCGAAGACACTCCCGCGCCCGAACCCGGCGCCGACGATGCGCAAGACGATGAGCAGGCTGAAGAGGTCGCGCCTCCCGGCGCCGCCTACGTGCAGATCGGTGCCTTCACCAGCCGCGCCGACGCAAGCGAGGCCTGGGTCAGCGCGCGTGGCCGCTATTCCGTGCTTTCGGGCATGCGCAACCGCATTGTCGAAGCGGAAGTGAACGGCGCGACCGTCTATCGCCTGCAAGCCATCGCGCCCAGTCGCGAAGCTGGCGATGCCACCTGCCGCGCCATCCGCAATGCGGGCGGCGACTGTTATATTCGCTGATCTGCTTCTTCCGAGCCTGTTTTCCCCGGCTGCTGTCCGGCAAATGCTTGCACCCTGGTAACGATTTGGGCCTAATTGCAGCCCTATGACGCCTGCGATTTTCAGTCTGTCCGGCCCCAAGCTGACCGAGGAGGAGCGCGCCTTCTTCGCTGAAGCGCAGCCAGCTGGATACATCCTGTTCGGTCGGAACGTGGAAAACCGCGAGCAGTTGCGGGCGCTGACCGATAGCCTGCGCGCGCTGCATGGGCGGGAAGACCTGCTGATCTCGATCGACCAGGAGGGCGGGCGCGTGTCGCGCATGAAGCCGCCCGAGTGGGACGCCTATCCTGCGCCCGGCGTCTTCGCGCAGCTTTACGATATCGCGCCCGCCAGCGCGATCCAGGCGATCCGCGCCAATGCGCAATTGCTGGCGCTGGACCTTGCCGAAGTCGGCATCACGGTGGACTATCACCCGGTGCTCGATATCCCGGCAGAGGGCGCGCACGACGTGATCGGGGACCGGGCGCTAGGCCGTGATCCGATGCAGGTGGCGGCGCTGGGCCGTGCCACGCTTGACGGGCTGAAGCGCGGCGGCGTGATCGGCTGCATCAAGCACATGCCCGGCCACGGCCGCGCCACGGTCGACAGCCACAAGGATCTGCCGGTCGTCGAGGCGAGCGAGGAGGAACTGGCGACGGATATCGCGCCGTTCGCCAAGCTGTCCGACACGCCCATCGCCATGACTGCGCACATCCGCTTTACCGCCTGGGATGCCGCCAACCCGGCAACGCAGAGCGAATTCGTGATTTCGGAGATCATCCGCAAGCGCATAGGCTTCGATGGTCTGTTGCTGTCCGACGATATCGACATGCAGGCGCTCGAGGGCACCATTCCCGAACGTTCCGCACGCGCGGTGGCGGCAGGTTGCGACCTCGTTCTCAATTGCTGGGGCAAGATGGACGACATGGTCGGCTCTGCCGAAGTGCTGCCCGCCATGTCCGATACCACGCGCGCGCGATTGGACCGGGCAATGGCCGGCGCGGGCAAGATTTCCGACGATACGCCGCGCGAAGAATTGCTGGCAGCGCGCGATGCCTTTCTCGCGCTGGCGGGAGAGCGGGCATGACCGCGATGGACGAAGGCAACCTGATCGAGGCCGCCGACGCCGTAGATGGCGCAGCCGACGAATGGCAGGGCATTGCCGCACCCGGCACGACCGATTCCAGCGCGCTCTATATCGAACTCGAGAACTGGGAGGGGCCGCTGGACCTCCTGCTGGACCTTGCCCGGCGGCAGAAGGTCGATCTGAAATCGATTTCCTTCCGCGCGCTGGTGGACCAGTATATCGACTATATCGAGCGGGCCGAGGCGCTGAAGCTGGAGATTGCCGCCGATTACCTGGTGATGGCGGCCTGGCTGGCTTACCTCAAGTCCGCGCTGCTGCTGCCCAAGGAAGAGCAGGAAGACCCGTCGCCCGAAGAGTTGGCGCTGAAGCTGCAACTGCGCATCGCCCGGCTGGGTGCCATGCGCGAGGCGGGCGCGCGGCTGATGGCGCGTGACCGGCTGGGCCGCGACGTGTTCGCGCGCGGTGCGCCCGAGGGACTGAAGACGCTGCGCAACAACGTTTGGCAGTGCAACTGGTACCAGCTCGTGCATGCCTACGGGCAGGTAAAGCTGCGGACGGAGCCGGTCGTGCACATGGTGGCCAACCGTCCGGTAATGACTCTCGATTCCGCGCTGGACCGGGTCTCGGCCATGCTCGGCGTCTCGCTCGACTGGATGGAACTGCGCTCTTTCCTGCCCGCCAATGCCGAGCCACGGCTGAAGAAGTCGGCGCTGGCCAGCAGCTTCCTCGCGGCGCTGGAACTGGCGAAGCAAGGCAAGGCGGAAATCCGGCAGGAGGAGATATTCGGGCCGCTGCACCTGCGCCGGGTGAAGGCCGATGCCTGATACGCTCGACAACCCGGACGACCTTGTCCGCGCTGTCGAGGCGTGCCTTTTCGCCGCGGAAGAGCCGCTGACACGGGAGCAGATCTCCGCCCACCTTGGCGATGCCGAGGTGAAGGACGCGCTTGCCGCCTTGCAGGAGCAATATGCGAAGCGCGGCATCAACCTGGTGGAGCGGGGCAAGCGATGGGCTTTCCAGACCGCGCCCGACCTTGCCCACATCCTGCGGCGCGAGAAGGACCAGCTGCGCCGTCTGAGCCGCGCTGCCACCGAAGTGCTGGCGATCATTGCCTATCACGAGCCCGTCAGCCGCGCCGAGATCGAGGCCATTCGCGGGGTGCAGACCAGTGGCGGCACGCTGGACGTGCTGATGGAAGCGGGCTGGGTGCGCGTGGCCGGACGTCGCGAAGTGCCGGGCCGACCGGTAATCTACGCCACGACACCTGAATTCCTCGTCCATTTCGGGCTGGAAAGTCGCAAGGACCTGCCCGGTCTCGCCGAGCTCAAGGCATCGGGCCTGCTGGACCCGGTGGACGACGCCTACGAGGATCTGATGGAGCAGAGGTCCGCCGAAAACGCCGAGCCCGAGCCTGAGCCTGAGGAGGCGCAACCAGACGAGGCCGAAGCCCTCGCCGACGAATTCGATGCGGAGATGCTGGAAAAACCCGACGAAAGCGCCTAGACTCCGTTTCTGATGAATTTGGAGAATATTCGTGGGTAGCATTGGACCATTCCAGATCCTGATCATTGCGCTGGTGATCCTGGTCCTGTTCGGCCGTGGCCGCATCAGCGAGATGATGGGCGATTTCGGCAAGGGCGTGAAGAGCTTCCGCAAGGGCCTGAACGACGACGATTCGAGCGCGTCGGACGACAAGAAATCCTCTGCGCAGATCGAAGGCCCCTCGCACGAGGCAAAGCCTGCGGGCGAGACAGCCGAAACCGCACCGGCTTCAACCGGCGACAAGACCGCCTCCTAACCTCCCGCCAAGCGAGCGCCGCTGAGCCATGTTCGATATCGGCGCAACCGAACTGTTGCTGATCATTGTTGTGGCGATCCTCGTGATCGGCCCCAAGGACATGCCGCTCGCCATGCGTACGGCGGGCCGCTGGATCGGCAAGATTCGCAAGCTTTCCGGCCATTTCCGCACCGGGCTCGACGCCATGGTGCGCGAGGCCGAGCTGGAGGACATGGAGAAGAAGTGGAAAGCGCAGAACGAGAAGATCATGCGCGAGCACCCGGAGGGCGTGCCGGGCCAGATGGAGCCGACAGGCGCCTATCCTCCTGAAAAAGCTGCCGAGTTGAAGCGCCTGGCGCAGGAGAAGTCCGCCGCCAACGAAAAGTCCGGCGAAGCGGTTTCTGGCGCAGAAGCCAAGGCGGCGACGGCCAAGCCCGGGACAACGGCCGCCAGCGATGAAAAGTCCGCACAGTCGGCTGCCACGCCATCGAAGGACGAGGGCTGATGGCGTTCAAGATTTCCGACCTCGACGATACCCAGGCACCCCTTATGGAGCACCTGATCGAGCTGCGCGGTCGGTTGGTGAAAGCCGTCCTCGCACTCGGAATCGCCTTTGCCGTGTGCCTCTATTTCGCCGATGACATCTTCGGCATCCTCGTGCGCCCGTTGACCGAGAGTTTCGGCGAGGGCAACGGGCGGCTGGTCTACACCCAGCTTTACGGAGCTTTCTTCGTCGAGATCAAAGTGGCGCTGTTCGCCGCGTTCTTCGTCAGTTTTCCGATTATCGCCAACCAGTTGTGGGCCTTCGTTGCACCGGGTCTCTATGCGCGCGAGAAGCGGGCCTTCTTGCCGTTCCTGATCGCGACGCCGGTGCTGTTCACCATGGGCGCCTGCCTTGCCTATTTCGTGGTGATGCCGCTGGCCTTCCCGTGGTTCCTGGGGTTTCAGGGCAACGTTGGCGGGATCGATGCCGAAGCGCTGCCCGAAATGGGCCAGTACCTCGACCTGGTCATGCGCTTCATCCTCGCATTCGGGATAAGCTTCCTGCTTCCCGTCCTGCTGATGCTGCTCAATCGCGCTGGCCTCGTCTCGCGCGACCAGCTGGTTTCGGCGCGCAAGTACGTGATCGTGCTGGTGGTGGCGCTGGCGGCCATCGTCACCCCGCCGGACGTGATTTCGCCACTGGTGCTGGCCGTGCCGCTGCTGATGCTTTTCGAAGGATCGCTGATCCTGATGAAGATCACCGAACGCCGCGATGCGGAACGCAAGAAGGAAGAAGCGGCAGAAGCGGCGGCCGAGCCTGGCGGCGACAAGACCGACTGACGCGTGTCTCGCATCTGCGAAGCTTATCGATAGCACAAACAAGAACGGGGCCGCAGGGCCCCGTTATCGTATCAGGTATCGTGCGCCAGCTTAGGGGCTGGTGGGCAGCTGCTCATCATCGTCGCTGAGGGCAACCACCACGCCAGCCACGATCAGGCCCGCCGCGGCCAGGGCCAGGAAGATGCCACCGTTGCCGTCTTCGCCAAGTTCCTCGGCGTTCTGGATTTCGGCGGCGGCGCGTTGCGCCATGTCGCTTTGTGCAAGAACTGGCGTGGCGACCAGGGCCACACCGGCGGCGATGGTGGTGAAAAGCTTTTTGCTCATGGTCTCTGGTACCCCCAAAATTTCGAATCTCGGCCTTCTAATGCCGATAAAGTGAAGCAATTGCAAAGGGAGAGGTGACGAGGCAGCCAATTAGGCGCACACCTGTTGTCCCGGCGACACGCTACTCCAATTCGTGATCGTAGACCCGCTGGCCCGCAATCCATGTTTCCAGCACCTCGATATCGCGTATCTGGTCGGCATTGGCCATCAGCGGATCGGCGCTGAGCATCACGAAATCGGCGCGCTCCCCTTCGGCCAGACGGCCGAAGCGGCCCTCGGCAAAGCCAGCGTAGGCAGCGCCTGCAGTGTAGGCGGCAAGGGCCTGTTCCCGGCTGATCGTTTCCTCTGGGCGCCAGCCGCCGAAAGGCTCTCCCTCCGCGTTCGTTCGGCTGATCGCCACGGCAAGCCCTGCGAGAGGATCGACCGGCTCCACCGGCGCATCGGTGCCGAATGCCAGGTGTCCGCCCGCCTCGAGGATCGAGCGCCAGGCATAAGCGCCGCCGAGCCGGTCTTCGCCCAGCCGCGCCTCGGCCATCATCATGTCGCTGGTCTGGTGGACGGGCTGCATCGAAGCGATGATGCCGTGCTGGCCGAAGCGTACGAGGTCCGCCGGATCGACGATCTGCGCGTGTTCGATGCGCCAGCGGCGGTCTCCGGAATAATCCTCCGAAAGCTCCTCTATGGCATAGAGCGCCTCGCGGTTGGCGGCATCGCCGATGGCGTGCACGGCGACCTGGAAACGGTCCAGCGCCGCGCGGCTCATCAGGTTGCGCAGCTGCGTACCGGAAAGCAGGGGCAGGCCGCGGTTGCCGTGGTCGTCCTCGTAATCGGCGTTCAGCAATGCCCCGCGAGAGCCGAGCGCGCCGTCGAGGTAGAGCTTCACGCCGTTGAGGCGGAGGCGATCGTCGTAGAGCCACTGCGTGGGGGCAGGTCCGCCGATCAGCAGCATGGTATCCACGCTGTCGGCATAGGACATGACGCGAACCCGCAAACGTCCGGCATCGCCGGCGCGGCGAATGGTCATCCAGTCCTCTACGCTCGTGCCCATGTCGGCGACAGCGGTGATGCCGTGGCGCAGCAGCAGGTTCTGCGCGTTGTGCAAGGCCAGGTCGCGGTCCTCGGGCAGCGGCGGGGGCACGACATCGTCGATCAGCGGCATGGCCGCGTCCACCAGTACGCCGGACGGATTGCGGCTGCCGGGCAGGCGTTCGATACGGCCGCCTTCCGGATCGGTTGTGGAGGCGGTTACTCCGCCTGCTTCCAGCGCGCGCGTGTTGGCCCAGCCTGCGTGCCCGTCGACGCGTTGCAGCCAGACCGGACGGTCGGAGACGACTTCGTCGAGTTCGGCGGCGGTGGGGAAGCGGCCGAGACCCCAGCGCTCCTGGTTCCAGCCACGCCCGATGATCCACGGGCGATCCGGGTAGGCGGCGGCATAGGCGGTGATGCGGGAAAGCGCCTCGTCCAGCGAATTGGTTTCCGACAGGTCCAGCACCAGCGTGCCGAGACCCAGTTCCATCAAATGCAGGTGCCCGTCGACGAAACCGGGCACTACCGTGCGTCCCTCGCCATCGATCCGATAGTCGATTTCGCGGGTGGGACGGTCTCCGAAGTCGAGCAGTTCGGAAATGCGCCCATCCTCGTCCACCACCATCCCTGCGAAACGGTCTATCGTCCCGTCGCGCATCACGGACACGCCTTCGATGTTGTCGATGTGGGTATCGGCGAGAGCGGGGGTCGCCATCAGCAGGCCGGCCGCGAGCGAGGCGTGACGCAGGTTCATCGCGAAACCTCCGGCAGGTGGCGGATCAGTGCGCTGGTATCCTGCCGCGCGCCGCCCTGCGCCTGCACCTGCGCGTAGAACTGGTCGACCAAGGCGGTTACGGGCAGCGATATGCCCACAGCCTTGCCCTCCGCCATGGCGATGGCGAGATCCTTACGCATCCAGTCTATCGCGAAGCCGAAATCGAATTCGCCTTTCACCATCGTCGGCCAGCGGTTTTCCATCTGCCAGCTTTGCGCCGCGCCGCCGCTGATCGCTTCCAGCACCTTGTCGGTGTCGACGCCGGTGGCCTGCGCCAGCCGCACGCCTTCCGAAAGGCCCGCCAGCACGCCAGCGATGCACACCTGGTTTACCGCCTTGCACGCCTGGCCAGCGCCTGCATCGCCTACGTGGACGATACGCGCCGCATAGGCTTCCATCACCGGAGTTGCCGCGGCCATGGCATCGTCGGAGCCGCCGCACATGATCGCCAGCTTGCCGTTCTCCGCGCCCGCCTGTCCGCCCGAAACGGGGGCATCGACGAACATGACGCCGTGTGCGCTTGCCGCTTCGGCCAGTTCGCGCGCCAGGGCAGGCGAAACGGTGGTGTGATCGACCAAGGTGGCACCGCGCTTCATCGCTGCCAGCGCGCCTGCCTCGCCCAGCATCACGCTGCGCACATCGTCGTCATTGCCGAGGCAGGCGAGCACCACGTCGCAATCTGCAACGGCTTCCACCGGGGTGGCGGCGGTGGAGACATCGACCCCGCGCTGCGCCAGGTTCTCCCGCCATTTCGCGGACTTGGCAGCCGTGCGATTGTATCCGATAACCTTGTGCCCGGCGCTGGCGAGATGACCGGCCATCGGCCCGCCCATGACGCTAAGGCCGAGGAATGCGACTTTGCGTGGTTCAATATCCATGGCGCGCAGCGATGCCCAATCTCTTGGGCCAAGGCAATCTTTGTCAGCGAAATGCGAGCGGCCTATTTCCCTATGCGCCCCCTTGGGCTAGGCGCACGGGCCATGACGGGATCAGAACAAAGCCTAGCCCCAAGCCTGACGCTGGATAACGTGCGCGCCGCTGCAGAGCGCATCAAGGGCGCTGTGGTGCGCACCGCCACCATGCACTCGCAGACGCTTTCCAAAATCCTTGGCGCGGATATCTGGCTGAAGTTCGAAAACCACCAGTTCACCGCCGCCTACAAGGAGCGCGGCGCGCTCAACGCCCTGCTGCTGCTGAGCGACGAACAGCGCCGGCGCGGCGTGATCGCGGCATCGGCGGGCAACCATTCCCAGGGCTTGTCCTACCACGGCACCCGGCTCGGCGTGCCGGTCACCATCGTGATGCCGCGCACCACGCCCACCGTGAAGGTGATGCAGACTGAGAGCGTCGGCGGCAACGTGGTGCTGGAGGGCGAGACCTTCGACGAGGCCTATGCCCATGCGCGCAAGCTGGAGCAGGAACTGGGCCTCACCTTCGTCCACCCCTTCGACGATCCCAATGTCGCCGCTGGGCAAGGCACTGTGGCGCTGGAAATGTTCGAGGATGCACCCGAGATCGAGACCATCGTGGTTCCCATCGGCGGCGGTGGCCTCATCAGCGGCATGGGCACGGTGGCAAAGGCGCAGGATCATCCGGTCGAGGTAATCGGGGCCGAAGCCCGGCTTTATCCCAGCAGCTACAACGCCTGGGCGGGCGCGGACCTGCCTTCGGGCGGCGATACGCTGGCAGAAGGCATCGCCGTGAAGGAACCGGGCAAGTTTACCCAGAAGGTGATCGAGAAGGTTGTCGACGACATCCTGCTGGTGGAAGAGCGCCACTTGGAGGAAGCCGTCTCCCTGCTCTTGCAGATCGAGAAGACCGTGGTTGAGGGCGCCGGCGCTGCCGGGCTGGCCGCCGTGCTGGCGCACCGAGAGCGGTTTGCGGGCAAGAAGATCGGCCTAGTGCTGTGCGGCGGCAATATCGACACGCGCCTGCTGGCCAACGTGCTGCTGCGCGACCTTGCCCGCTCCGGCCGCCTCGCGCGGCTACAGATCACCCTGCAGGATCGCCCCGGCGCGCTGTTCAAGGTGATGCGCGAATTCGACCGGCATAACGTCAACATCCTTGAAATCTATCACCAGCGCATTTTCACCAACTTGCCCGCGAAAGGTTTGGTGACGGACATCGAATGCGAGGCGCGCGACCGCGAGCAGCTCGATGCGCTGGTCGCATCTCTGGTGGAAAAGGGCTACTCGGTCAGCCAGGTCGAGCTGAATTAACCATCGCGCGGCCGCACAATGTGACCCGCAATGGGGCGTTCGCAGTGCGCAAAAAGCTATTTGTGGAAATTAATCCTGCGAATGGCAGTTTATATGGTTAACATGGTTCAACACGCGATTCCCGCCAGTCATAAAGGTGGAAACCGCGTGGCTTGAACCGCGTTGCAACTGAACGTCAGAAAGAGGATCGCTAGCCCAAGTGTCGGCACCCGTTCGCTTCCCCCGCTTTTTCGTGACCAGCCCTGCGCCGTGTCCGTACCTGCCGGGGCGGACGGAGCGGAAGGTGTTTACCGAGTTGAAGGGGCCGCACGCGGAACAACTGAACGACGCGCTGGGCCGTATCGGTTTCCGTCGTAGCCAGACCGTGGCCTATCGCCCCAGTTGCGAGGGCTGCAAGGCCTGCATTTCCGTTCGCGTCGCGGCGAAGGAATTCAAACCTTCAAACTCGCAGAAGCGCACGGTGAAGGCCAATAGCGACCTCGTCGTAACCGAATGCCGCCCGTGGGCGACCGAAGAACAATTCGCCCTGCTGCAACGCTATCTGGAACATCGCCATCCCGGCGGCGGCATGGCCGCGATGGACGAGGTGGACTACGCCGACATGGTGGAGCACACCAGCGTATCCAGCTTTGTCATTGAATACAGGGAACCTTCTGCCGACGGCTCCGTTGGCCGATTGGTCGCAGCTTGCCTGACGGACAGGCAGGCCGATGGGTTGTCGATGATCTACAGCTTCTATGACCCCGAACTGGAGCATCGTAGCGGGCTTGGGAACTACGTCATTCTCGAACACATCAGGCGGGCGGCGGAAGCTGACCTGCCTTACGTGTATCTCGGCTACTGGGTCGAAGGGTCGGAGCGGATGCAGTACAAGGTGCGCTTCCGCCCGCTCGAAGCGCTCGGCCCCGATGGCTGGCGTCGCATGTCCGAAGACGAACAGCGCGGCCTTATCGAAAGCGTGGCCAAGGGCTCTTGCGGACGCGCTCCTGCGACCGATGGCGGATCGAAAGACAACACGCCGGGCCTGCAGGAGGAATACAAGCTCACCTGAGCTGGCCTGCATGATTTCCCGTAATTTCAGACAGACAGGTACGGCGCTGGCCGCGACTCTTGCCTTGCTGGCTGGCCCTTTCGCGCAGTCGGTCGCCGCGCAGCAGCGGCAGGATACGCCCAGCCTGGAAGACCTGATCCCGGATTCCGCTGTCGAAAATCCGGAGGAGTGGGCAGCACAGGGCGTGCCTGCGGCTGACGAGGCCGATGCCGAGGAGCAGGTTCCACTAGCGGCCGATGCACCGCTGGCCGAAATGCCCATGATCACGGTGCCGTGGCCCGAAGAGATCGACCTGCCGCAACTCGCGCCGCTGGAGACCGAAGAGGACATCGAATTCGTCCAGTTCGAAGACGAGATTCCCCGGGTGCGCACCGGCAGCGAGGAGCGCATTTCCGAAGAGCTGGTGCTGGTGTTCCCCAACGACCGTTCGCTCTTCCCCCAGCGGGACGAATTTCTGGAGCGGTTCGAATCTCTCTCCACGGTCGAGGAATACGATGACGAGGGCAATATCGCCCGTCTCGCCGTGCAGGCGCGCGAAGACGAGGCGCTGCTGGCCGAGCTTCTGCGCGTTTACGGCTATTTCGATGCGCAATTGATACGCTCGGTCGGCGATATCGAGCAGACGGTGGAGACCGATCTCGATCCGCCCGCCGTGCGCTTCGATATCATACCGGGCAACCGCTACACCGTGGGCGCAATCGACCTGGGTAACCTGCAAGCTGCCGGGGACCGGTACGAGTCGCTGCGCCGCGCGTACGATATCCAGGTGGGCGATCCCATCTCGCTCGACGAGATAGAGGCCGAGCAATTCGACCTCGACCGGGCGCTGGGCGAAAGCGGCTTTCCCTTCGCCACCATCGACGCGCCGTCCCTGCTGGTGGATCACGACCGTGACGAGGGCGATATCACCATGCCGGTGGAGCCGGGCGGCCGCTATCGTCTTGGCGAAGTCATCAGTTCCGATCCCGAATTTCTTTCCAGCCGCCATCTCACCCGCATTGCCCGGTGGGACGAAGGCGACATCTACCGCCGCAGCGACGAGCTGGATTTGCGTCGGGCAATGCTGGCGACGGGGCTCCTCGGCTCCGTAGAACTGACGCCGATCGTGGTGCAGGAACCGACCGAGACCGAGCCCGGCGTAGTCGATATCCAGGCGGATCTGACAAAGGCCCCGCTGCGCACGCTGGCTGGCAGCATCGGCTACGGCACGGAGGAAGGCATCCGGCTGGAGGGCAGCTGGGAGCACCGCAACCTGTTCCCGCCCGAAGGGATGCTGCGAGTGCGCGGCATTGCGGGCACGCAGGAGCAATTGCTGGGAGTGACCTTCCAGAAGAACAACTTCTACGGACGTGACCGGATTTTCGCGGTCGATGCCTTTGCGACCACCATCGATACCGACGCCTACGATGCCGAGACCGTGTCCCTTGTGGCGCGCTACGAACGGCTCAGCACGCTGCTTTTCCAGAAGCCGTTTTCCTGGGGCACGGGTTTCGAGCTTGTCTACACGAACGAGGCGGAAGCGAAGGTAAAGGGGCAGAAATCTTCCAGTATCGAATATCTCATCGGAGCCTTGCCCTCGTTCGTCCAGTTCGACACGTCCGACAGCCTGCTCGATCCGACCGAAGGCTTCCGCATTCGCGCCAGTGTGTCCCCCGAAATCTCGCGCGTGTTCGAAAGCAATTCGACCTATCTGAAAACGCAATTCGACCTCGCCACATATCAGGAGGTTTCCGATGGCGTGGTGCTGGCTGCGCGGGCGCGCCTCGGCTCGATCATCGGTGCCGATCTTGCTGCGATCGCACCCTCTCGCAGGCTCTATGCCGGCGGCGGGGGATCGGTGCGGGGCTACGGCTATCAGTCGATCGGCCCGACCAATGCGCTGGGCACTCCCAACGGCGGGCGCTCGCTGGTGGAAGCTTCGGTAGAAGCGCGGATCGACACCGGCTTCATGGACGGGGCAGTCTCCGTCGTTCCCTTCGTGGATGCCGGAACGGTATCGCGCAGCACGACGCCGACCTTCGACGATATCCGCTTCGGAGCGGGCGTTGGCGTGCGGTATGAGACCGGTTTCGGGCCCTTGCGGGTCGATGTCGCGGTGCCGTTGAACAAGCGCGAAGAGGATAGCTGGGTCGCCGTTTACGTTGGGCTGGGTCAGGCGTTCTGATGGCTGACGACGTGATCATGGACGAGGGGCCTGAAGAGGACGGCAAGGTGCAGGGCGAGGGCGGCAAGCGCCGTATCCCGATCCGCATCCTGAAAGGCATCGGCTGGGTGCTGGCCGCGCTGGTGGGCCTGGTGCTGCTGGCCGTGGCTTTCCTGCACACGCCGCCCGGACGCCAGTTCATCGTCGACCAGATCAGCAAGGTGGCCCCTGCATCGGGCCTGAAAGTCGAGGTGGGCGAGATCGATGGTTCAATCCTGTGGAGCAGCACCTTCAAGGATGTGAAGTTCTACGATGCCAACGACACCCTTTTCCTGGAGGTGCCGACCATCGACCTCAACTGGCGGCCCCATCGCTGGTTCACCAGCGGTCTGGACGTGCGCCACCTCGTGCTGACCGACGGGACGCTTTACGCCGCGCCGAAGCTCAATCCCGGCGATCCCGACGCGCCGGTCCTCCCCGATTTCGACATTCGCGTCGATCGCTTCGTGATCGACGACCTGACCGTTGCCGAAGGGCTGCTGGGCGAGCAGCGCACCATCGACTTTGCGGCGGAGGCGGATATCCGCGACGGGCTCGTCTACCTTGATGCAGATGGCGCATTCGGCGGCGGTGACGAATTTGCCGCGCTGGTCCATGCCGAGCCCGACGGCGACCGTTTCGACCTCGACCTGAACTGGCAGGCACCTGCAGGCGGCTTTCTTGCCGCTATGGTGGGGGCGGAGGAAGACCTCGCGATCACGCTGGAAGGTGATGGTACCTGGACGTCATGGCAGGGCGACCTGCTGGCCACGCAGGGCGGCGGCAAACTGCTCGACTTCGATATCTACAACGAAAGCGGCCAGTATCGTTTAGTGGGACAGGCGCGGCCGGGTGCCTACGTCGAGGGCCTTCCCGCCCGTGCGCTGGGCGACCTTGTTACTCTCTCTGCGTCGGGCACGCTGGTGGACTCGGTGCTGGAAGGCGATTTCGTGATGCGCGCGCGCGGCGTGAACGCCGATGGCGACGGCGCGATTGACCTTGCCGACAATGCCTTCCGTGATTTCGACATCGGCGTACAATTGCTGGATGCGACCTTGTTCTCGCCCGACGTGGCGCTGAACGGGCTGGACCTGCAGGGCACTCTCAACGGCCCGTTCCGCGAGCTGGCCATGCCGCACACGCTGACGGTGGACGAGATCGATGCAGGCGGGATTGTCGTCTCCAACGTCGCGCAGCAAGGCACGCTGACCTTCGACGGCACCCGCGTGACGGTGCCGGTCGATGCTGCCATCGGGCGCATCGTCAGCGGCAACGAACTGTTCGATCCGCGCCTCGTCGACGGCAGCCTCGACGGCACCATCGTCTATGCCGGGAACGAGATCCTGTCGGACGACCTCGCCGTGCAATTCCGCGGCCTTCGCGCACGGCTCGGCCTCAACAGCAATCTCGATACCGGCCTCACGCGCGTGAATGGCCCCGTCAATATTGCCGACCTCGCATTCGAAGGCGTGGGTACGGTGGATGCAGGCGCGCAGATCCGTTTCCGCATCGGTGGCGATGCCCCCTGGATGCTGCGTGCAGAGCTTCAGGGCCGTGTCGACCAGGTGACGAACGAGACGATCACCACGATTGCCGGCGAGGACATCAGGTTCGACGGCGGCATCGCCCTGGGCGGCGAAATGCCGCTGTCTTTCAATGCCATGTCCATCAACGCCACCAAGCTTACCGCCACGCTCGATGGGCGGGTGGATGACGCGGGCACCAGCGTTGTCGGCAGCGGGCGGCACACCGAATATGGCCCGTTCACCGTGGAGGCAACGCTGGCGGAGGATGGCCCATACGTCGAGCTGGTGCTGGCAGACCCGCTTCCCGCCGCAGGTCTTGCCGATGTGCGCGTGAGCATTGCACCCTCCGACGATGGTTTCGCCATCGAGACCGAGGGCATGTCCACGCTGGGCGAATTCAGCGGTGAGCTCGGCTTTATCTCCCGTGAGGATGGCACTTCGGCCATTCGCATCTACCGGCTCGACGTGGCCGAGACACGCGTCAGCGGCACGCTCGACCTCGTCGATGGCGGCGTGGCCGGGACGCTGGACGTCGGCCGCGGCGGACTGGACGGTACGATCGACCTTGCTGTGCGCGATGGCGGGCAGGGCTTCGATATAGACCTGGTGGCGGACGGCGCACGCTTTGGCGGGGCAACGCCGATCATGATCGCGGGCGGCACCGTGGAAGCCAGCGGCCTGATCGCCGAAGGCAACACCACGATCACCGGCAACGCGAACCTGCAGGGTCTTTCCTACGGCAACATCTTCATCGGTCGCCTTGCCGCGCAGGCAGAAGTGGTGAACGGCACCGGCAGTTTCGATGCCGCCCTCACCGGATCGCGCGGCAGCCGGTTCGAGCTGCTGGTGAACGGCCAGGTCTCGCCCGAGAGGATCGCCGTTGCCGTGGACGGCTCCTACGGCGGACGCGACATTTCCATGCCACGCCGCGCCGTGTTGCTGGCGCAGGAAGGCGGCGGCTGGGAACTGCAACGCTCGCAGCTTTCCTATGGCGACGGCTTCATCATCGCCAGCGGCACTTTCGGCGGCGAGGCCGCGCCGCAGGGCCGCGTGGCGCTCAGCGACATGCCGCTGGGCCTTGTCGGCGCGCTTTCGGGCGATCTCGGGCTCGGCGGCGAGATTTCCGGCGTGATCGAACTTTCGGCAGCACCAAGCGGCCTGCCGGTAGGCGAGGCACGGCTGATGGTGGACGACCTGACGCGCTCCAGCCTGCTGCTCACTTCCGAACCCATGGATATCGCGCTGGTGGCGCGGCTTTCGGAAACCGACCTGCAGGCCCGCGCGGTGATGGAAGACAATGGCAGCGCCGATGGCCGACTGCAGGCCCGCATTTCCAACCTTGCGCAAAGCGGCGGCCTGGTGGAACGGCTCTACAATGGCGACCTCAACGGGCAGTTCCGTTTCAACGGTTCTGCGGCAACGCTGTGGCGCCTTGCAGCGATAGACCTGCTGGACATGACCGGCGACATTTCCGTGGCCGCCAACGTGCGCGGCACCCTGGGCAACCCGCAGGTTCGCGGTTCGATGTCGGGCGACGACCTGCGCATCCGCAGCGGGCTCACCGGCACCGACATAACCGGCGTGGAGGCGCGCGGCACTTTCACCGGATCCCGCCTGGCAATCACCCGCTTTGCCGGCAACGCGCCGAACGGCGGGCGCGTGTCGGGCAGCGGGTTCGTCGACCTGTCCGATATCTCGGCAGAGCGCGGCCCGCAGATCGACCTGCGCATAGCCGCGCGCAATGCCGAGATCCTCGACCTTGAGAACATGGGCGCGACCGTAACCGGCCCGATGCGCATCGTTTCCAACGGCGTGGGCGGCACGATTGCCGGGCGGCTCGAAGCGAGAAGCGCGCGCTGGTCGCTCGGCAGTTCCGAAGTCCTTGCCGAACTGCCGAACGTCGCGATACGCGAGGTCAACCGCCCTGCCGATATCGCGCCCGCCGCCACCGCGACGCAGCCGTGGCGCTTCCTGATCGACGTGCGCGCGCCCGGCGGCATCCGGGTGGAAGGCATGGGGCTGGACAGCGAATGGCGCACCGAGAACCTGTTGCTGCGCGGCACGACCGACGATCCGCGGGTGGGTGGCTCCGTCTCCATCGTGCCGCGGCAGGGCTTCTATTCCTTCGCGGGCACCCGTTTCGAGATTACGCGCGGCGAGATCGACTTCGACCAGAGCGTGCCCATCGATCCGCGCATCGACCTGACTGCGGCGACCGACGTCAACGGCATCAGCGTCGAGGTCGACGTGACCGGCAATGCCAGCCAGCCGCAGATCACCTTCTCCTCCACCCCGGCCCTGCCGGAAGAGGAACTGCTGGCGCGGCTGTTGTTCGGTGGCTCGATCACCGATCTTTCCGCCACCGATGCGCTGCAACTGGGCGCGGCCGTCGCATCCTTGCGCGGCGGCGGGGGTGTTGGCCCGATCAACCAGTTGCGCAATGCCGTGGGCCTCGATCGCCTGCGCATCATCGGGGCGGACCCGGCGCTGGATCGCGGCACGGCCGTGGCGCTGGGCAAGAACTTCGGCCGCCGCTTCTATGTCGAGATCATCACCGATGGCGCGGGCTACAACGCCAGCGAGCTGGAGTTCCGGGTGACGAGCTGGCTGAACCTGCTGGCCACGGTCAGCACCATCGGACGCCACCAGGCCGCAGCGGAATACCGGCGGGACTACTGAGGCAGCAGTCCGGTGGACGTGGCGCACGAAAAAGGGGGCGGCCTGTAACGGGCCGCCCCCTTTTCTTTCGTAAGGCTCGAAAGTATCAGCCGGGTTCGTCGGTAGACTTCAGCACGCCGTCGATCGGGAAGACAGAACCGTTGGCGCCGCTCATCACAGCGCCGGCAACGCGGGCCTCGGTCCCGTCTGACGATGCCACGACCAGTGTGCCGCCATCCTCGCTGAACGTCAGGGTGTTGGAGCCCATGGTCTGCATCTCCACCGATCCGCCGCCGCTCTCGATTGCGCCCACGATATCGTCGCGGGTGAGGAAGCCGGGGACGATGTGTTCGCGCAGGATGGCAACGCGGGCGGCCTGCGCTTCCTCGCCGTCCAGCGCAATGTCGAGTGCATCGAAAGCGTCGTCGGTCGGCGCAAAGATCGTGTAGGGCGCATTGCCGTCGAACACGTTCTGGAGGCCGGTGTCGCCGAGAATCTCTGCCGTCGTCGATAATTGCTCATGCTCCTCGACCAGCGCCGCCAGGGTTTCACTGCCGACTTCGCCGCTGGCTTCCGCGTCTTCGGCACTGTCGGAGCCGCAGGCCGTCAGGGCGAGCATGCCGCCCGCCGCGAGGGCGGTGAGGATTGTTCTCTTCGTCATTCGCGGGGTTCCTCTCAGATCAGCAGTTCGATGGCCGCGGCGACAAGCCGGGTTTCGGGGTCGATCTCGTAGACGTAGCCATCGTTGTAGCGGTACATCGCGCCGGGCCGGTCGTAGTAGCGGTCCCGGTAGCTGTAAGGCACGTTGTAGACATCGTACCCGCGCGGCATGGGCTGGCCGACGGTGAACTGGTCGCCCGTCAGCAGCGCCGCGATGGAGGTGATGGCGGCGGTCTCCGGGTCCATCCGATAGACCACGTTATCGGCATAGCGATAGCGATCGTAGCCGCCGAGACCGTAGTAGTTTTCGTAGTAGGTCGGCATGCGCGAATAGCGATAGTCGTCCGGCCACGGGTTGCCGATGGACAGCGCGCCGCCCAGCAAGGGAATGTAGCCCGAGATACCGCCGCCGCTGCCGAGCCGAAGGAGGAAGCCGTCGTCGTAATAGTAGTTGCCTCGCCTGTCGCCGAAGAGGCCGCCGAGGCCCCACCAGTCGGGCGAATAGCGGCTGTAGCGATAGCGGTCCTGCTGGCGGGCAAGGCCCGGCGGGCGACAACCGTTGTATTTCTTCGCAAGGCCCGGGGGACATCCTTCGGCGATGCGGGAAGACACGCGGCGGAAATCGAAATCCGGCCCGTCGTCGTAGCGGACACCGATGTTGGCGTTGCCGCGATTGCCACTGTTGCCGTTCCCGCGAGCGACCGGCGGTCCTCCTCCGTTGCCATTGCCACGCGCGACGGGCGGTCCACCGCCGTTGCCATTACCGCGTGCGACAGGCGGACCACCGCCATTGCCGTTTCCACGCGCCACCGGCGGTCCACCGCCGTTGCCGTTGCCGTTGCCATTCCCGCGCGCCTGTGGGGGAGGGCCGCCACCACGCTCACCGCGCGCTTCCATCTGGCCACCGCCACGGTTGCCGCGGTTGGCGTTTCCGTTTCCGCCTCCGGTATTGGACGGGCCTGCCTGCGCAGGCGGTCCGCCCCGATTGCCGTTGTTTCCGTTGCCACCGCCGTTACCGTTGCCATTCCCTTGGGCAAGGGCAGGGGCAGCAGCCAGGGCGATAGCCGAGATCGATGCGAACAATAGTTTCATCTCTAAGGCTCCTCTTGAAACGGGGAAACGGCGGGCCCTGGCAGGTGGTTCCGCCCGCTAGTGCATTCCGCGCCGGTATAGCGCCGCCTCGGCCGCACGGCGGCGGGCAAGCCCGCGCATCACCCGGCCCCCGGCATAGCACCAGCGCGCGAACTCTTCTGCCGCGCCCTCGAAGTCGCCCGCCCTGTGCTTGCGCGTGAGAGTGGCGCTGGAAATGGCGCCGGTGTTGTAGTGGAAGCTGACCAGCGCATCGAACTGAAGCTGGCTGGTGGGGGCATCGCCCAGCGCGGCGGAGACCTGCCGGGCGTAGCGTTCGAGGTCGGCTTTCAGCCGCGCGTCGCAGGCATCTTGCGTCCAGACGGTGCCTTTCTCGATTCCCGGCCCGGTAGCACCCCAGCCGATGGTCCACGGCGCGCCGCCCGTGCCGGGGTCGGGGTAGGCTTCCACCCGGCCATCGCTCCGCACCTTTGCGCAGCCCTCGAACCGCTTGATCAGCGCCACGCCTTCCGGCCCGATGGCCGTGGGCGCGGGAGAACCTGGAACACCTGGAACACAGTCCTGGGGCAAAAGATCGGCGGCCTCGTCGATCTGCGCTACCTCGTTGCGCGAGAGCGGACGGCCCAGGATGCGTCGAACGGTATCGAAAAGCGGTTTTCGCGTCATGGCGTTGGTTTCCTGCAGTTGATCGGGCGGCGGCGCTAGGCCCGGCGGGCGGCTGTAGGAAAGGGCTGTAAAGAGTTCTTGCCTGACAAGAATTCTTTACAGTAAAGAGCTCTTTACAGGCAGACGGGATGATTCGGTGAAGAACCGCGTGAAGGAACACCGCGAAGGGCAGGGCTGGAGCCAGGGCGAACTCGCCCGGCGGCTGGGCGTTTCGCGGCAGACGATCAACGCGGTGGAGACCGACAAGTACGATCCCAGCCTGCCATTGGCGCTGCGCATGGCGAAGCTGTTCGCCGTGAGCGTGCCGGAGATATTCATCGACGACTGGGAACCGGAGGCGGAGTAAATGGACATGGCAATCGAAGACAAATCCAAGAGCAAGACGGGCAAGATGATCCTCGCGCTCGGCCTTGGCGGCGTGGCCGGCTTCTTCGCGGCCATGGGCTTCATGCAACTGGTGAAGACCGGCGCACTGGGCGAATTCACCACCTCGCAGGAGATCGCCGGGCTGGTGGGTATCATCTACATCCTCACCGCGCTGGCCGTGAGCGTTGGGCTCGTTAGCCCGTCTGTCGGCGCGCGGTTCCTGAACGTCGAGGATGCCGATGAACTGCGCGAACAGCACCGTATGCTGACGTGGAGCGCGGTCGGCATGATCGCCCTGGGCGTGGCGCTGCTGCTGGCGGCGATCGGGGTGCCCGGCGGCCCGCTCGCCCCCGGCGTGGTGCTGGTCGCCGTCGTGGCACTGGTGGGCCTCGCCTGGTTCGCCGGATCGCGGCAGCGCCGCCACGTGGACGAACTGATGGCCAGCGTCTCGACCGAGGCGACTTCGGCTGCGTTCTATCTCGCCTTCCTGATCGGCGGCGGCTGGTCGCTGCTGGCGCACCTCGAATACGTCGCCGGCCCGGCACCGCTCGACTGGCTGACCCTGTTCGCAGGGCTGCTGATGGTGTCGTGCTTCATCGTCGCGGGCAAGCGCGGGATGCTGGTGCAGCGGTAAGCTCTCGCTCACACAGGAAAGAAAGAGGGCCGCCCGGTTTCCCGAGCGGCCCTTTTGTTTGGCTTTGAGCCGGTAGCTCTTACGAGCTGTAGTACATGTCGAACTCAACCGGCGACGGCGTGGTTTCGAAGCGCAGCACGTCCTCCCATTTGAGGTCGCAGTAGGCGTCGATCTGGTCCTTGGTGAACACATCGCCCTTCAGCAGGAAGTCGTGATCGTCGCGCAGGGCCAGCAGGGCTTCGCGCAGGGAACCGGAGACGGTCGGCACGTCGGCCAGTTCGGCCGGCGGCAGGTCGTAGAGGTTCTTGTCCATGGCTTCGCCCGGGTGGATCTTGTTCTCGATCCCGTCGAGGCCCGCCATCAGCAGGGCCGAGAAGGCGAGGTAGGGGTTCGCCAGCGGATCGGGGAAGCGGAATTCCACGCGCTTGGCCTTTTCGCCCGAGCCGTAGGGAATACGGCACGATGCGGAACGGTTGCGGGCGGAGTAGGCCAGCAGCACGGGAGCCTCGAAGCCCGGTACCAGACGCTTGTAGCTGTTGGTGGTCGGGTTGGTGAAGGCGTTCAGCGCCTTGGCGTGCTTGATGACGCCGCCGATGTAGTAGAGGCAGTTTTCCGACAGGCCGGCATATTCGTTCCCTGCGAACGTCGGCTTGCCGTCCTTCCAGATCGACATGTGGGTGTGCATGCCGGAGCCGTTATCGTCCTTGATCGGCTTGGGCATGAAGGTTGCCGTCTTGCCGTAGGCATGGGCGACCTGGTGCACCACGTACTTGTAGATCTGCACGCGGTCGGCGGTTTCCACCAGCGTGCCGAAAGTGATGCCGAGCTCGTGCTGGGCCGAGGCCACTTCGTGGTGATGCTTGTCCATGGGCAGGCCCATTTCCATCATCGTGGAGACCATTTCGGCGCGGATATCCATGGCGGAATCGACCGGCGCGACGGGGAAGTAGCCGCCCTTGGCGCGCGGGCGGTGGCCCATGTTGCCCATTTCCATCTCGACACCCGAGTTGGTCGGCAGTTCGACATCGTCGATCTGGAAGCCCGAGCCGGCATAGCCGTCCTCGAAGCGCACGTCGTCGAACATGAAGAATTCGGGTTCCGGACCGACGTAGACGGTATCGCCGATGCCGGTGCTCTTCAGGTAGGCTTCGGCGCGCTTGGCGGTGGAACGCGGATCACGGCTGTAGAGTTCGCCGTTCGACGGTTCCACGATGTCGCAGTTGATGACCATCATCGGCGTCGCGCTGAACGGGTCGATATAGACCGAGTCCAGGTCCGGACGCAGGATCATGTCGCTCTCGTTGATCGTCTTCCAGCCCTCGATCGAGGAGCCGTCGAACATCATGCCTTCTTCGAGCATGTCCTCGTCGACAACGCTGGCGCACATCGAGAGGTGCTGCCACTTGCCCTTGGGATCGGTGAAGCGGACATCGACCCATTCGATCTCCTCATCCTTGATCCGCTTGGTGATATCCTTAGCACTGGCCATGATAATCCTTCCTTGGAATTGAACGTAGTGTTGTCTGTTCTGGCGGGTTTCGCCGGTGGAGATCGTGCTGCCCGTTAAAGAGCAGCGTCGTCCTGTTCTCCGGTACGGATACGGATTGCCGTCGCGATGTCGGAGACGAAGATCTTGCCGTCGCCGATGCGGCCCGTCCTGGCGGCATTGGCGATGGCTTCGGTCACCTGATCCGCAAGCGAATCCGGCACGATGATCTCGAGCTTAACCTTGGGCAGGAAATCCACGACGTATTCGGCACCGCGATACAGCTCTGTATGGCCTTTCTGGCGCCCGAAGCCCTTCGCCTCCGTCACGGTGATGCCGGACACGCCCACTTCGTGCAGCGCGTCCTTCACTTCGTCGAGCTTGAAGGGTTTGATGATGGCTTCGATTTTCTTCACTGAATTCCCTGTCGTTACCCGAACCTGGCCGGGCCTTTCTCCCTTGGGCGATACCCGGTCGAATGATGTTCAAGAATCATGCCAGACACCAGTGGCCTGTTGCTAGACAATCGCGGGCACGAGCGAAAGGGCGGATTCGCAACATTTCGGCGAATTGGCGGGCGCCCCCGGCAATCAAATTGCGTGGCTGACGCCGCCGCTTTTGACCTTTTTGCAGGCAGTGCTGCCCGAATTTTGGGCACGCTATCGGGCAGGGTATCGTGCGCGTGCGGGTCAGGCCCGCAGTCCGGCCAGCGGATCGCAGCCCGCCATCAGGTTGAGCGACTGCACCGCGGCCCCGCTGGCGCCCTTGCCAAGGTTGTCGAGCACGGCGATCAGGCGGGCGGTGTGTCCCTCCTTGTCGGCGAAGACATAGAGATCGAGACCGTCCCAGGGTTCGGCGTTCTTGTGCAGCAGCAACTCGCTCACGTCCTCTTCCGGCTGATGCACGGTGACGAGGGGCGCGTTCTCGTAATAGCGGGCCAGTTCCTCGCGCAGTTCCTCCGGCCGGGCAGAGTTGCGCATGGCCTCGATCGGCAGGGGCACTTCCACCACCATCCCGCGGAAGCCGGCAATGACGGAGGGCGCGAAGACCGGCGCGTGCTTGAGGCCGGCCTTGCTCTTCATTTCGTCCAGATGCTTGTGATCCAGTCCCAGGCCGTAGGCGCGAAAGGCGATGTCGCTGCCTTCACCCTCGAACCGCTGGATCAGGCCCTTGCCGCCGCCGGAATAGCCCGACACGGCATTGACGCTGTAGGGCCAGTCGTTCGGCAGGAGCTTGGCGCGCACCAGGGGAGCGACCAGGGCCAGGAAGCCGGTAGGATAGCAGCCGGGATTGGACACCCTGTCCGCGCCCGAGACCACGTTGGGGCCGACCAGTTCGGGGAAACCGTAGATCCAGCCCTTCGCCGTGCGGTGGGCGGTGCTGGCGTCGATTACGCGGGTGCCGGAATCCTTGTCGATCAAGGCCACGGCTTCGCGTGCTGCGTCATCTGGCAGGCACAGGATGGCGAAATCGGCGAAGTTCAGGGCGGAGCGGCGGCAGTCCTCGTCCTTGCGTTCGGCGTCGTTGAGGCGAACCAGCTCGAATTCCTCGCGGCCCTCCAGCCGGTCGGCGATTTCCAGGCCGGTGGTGCCCGCGCCGCCATCGATGAAGACGGTGTGCGCCATGCTTCAGCCTCCCGGTGTTTCCAGCCGGTCGAGCCGGATGTAGCCGACCGGTCCATGCAGCGAGAGGCAGCCCCAGGCCCACTCGCGGGTTACGTCGAGCACTTCGAAGCTGTCGCCCTCCAGCAGGACGCACAGTTCGTGCGAGGTGTCGTCCGGATCGGCATAGAGCGGCGCGCCGCCCGGCAGCACGCTGCGCGGCTGGGGCACCGCGTAGTGCGGCACGAAGTGCTTTCCGGCGAGGCCGATGTGCGCCAGATCGCCGCGCAGGGGGACCTGCCGCGGCTCCGGCTTTTCAACCGGACCCGTAAGAGCAAACGGACCCTGCGGTGCGTGGCCTGTCATCGTGTTGTCGTCCTGGCTCAAGCGCCGCTCACCTGTTTCCAATAACGCGGGGCCTGGGTGCCCCGGTGCAGACTGCCGCGCTTAGCCGCGCGGGACCGCTGCTGCAACCTTGCGCCCTAACCATATCGACCGCGCAGCGCGTGGAAGGCCGCTCGCAGGCCCAGTGCCGCACCGCCCTTCGACCGTCCCGGCTTTGCAGACGGGCGCCAGGCAAAGGTATCGAAGTGCGCCCAGTCGATGCCTTCGCCCACGAACTTGTCGAGGAAAAGGCCAGCGACGCTCGCGCCGGCAAAGCCGTTGGTGTGGGTGTTGTTGGTGTCGGCGATGTCGCTTTTCAGCCACTCGGCGTAGGCAGCGGGCAGCGGCAGGCGCCAGGGCTCGTCGTCGTGCGCCTTGCCGGCGGAGACAAGCTGCTCGGCCGTCTGGTCGCGCCGGGTCATCAGCGCCGGCAGGTCCGGCCCCAGCGCCACGCGCGCGGCGCCTGTCAGGGTGGCGAAATCGAGGATGAATTCCGGCTCCCGCTCGCTGGCGAGGGTGAGGGCGTCGCCCAGGATCAGGCGTCCCTCGGCATCGGTGTTGCCGATTTCCACGGTCAGGCCCTTGCGGCTTTGCAGCACGTCGCCGGGGCGGAAGGAATTGCCCGCAATGGCGTTCTCCACGGCGGGCACGACGGTGTGCAGGCGAACCTTCAGGCCGGCCTTCATGATGAGTTCCGACAGGGCGAGCGCGTGCGCCGCGCCGCCCATGTCCTTCTTCATCAGCAGCATCCCGCGCGAGGGCTTGATGTCGAGACCGCCCGAATCGAAGCACACGCCCTTGCCGACGATGGCGATCTTCGGATGGCTTTCGTCGCCCCATTCCAGCTCGATCAGGCGCGGGGCGTGCTTGCGTTCGGCGGCCCGGCCTACGGCGTGGACCATGGGAAAGCCCTTCTCAAGCGCATCACCGCGCGTCACGGTGATGCTGGCATCCTGTTCCTTCGCTATCCGCTCCGCCTCTGCCTCCAGCGCGGCGGGGCCCATGTCTTCGGCGGGCGTATTCACCAGGTCGCGTACGAGGCTGGTCGCGTGCGCCTCTGCCGTTACCAGGTCGATCTTCGCCACGTCCTTCGTCAGCAGCACGCGCGGCCCTTCGGCATCCTTGTCGTCAAGGTAGCGGGTGAAGCGGTACTGCGCCGTCATCCAGCCGAACATGGCAGCGCCGGCGGAGAAATCGTCCGCCAGGCGATAGGTGCCTTCGGGCAGCTTCTCCGCCAGTTTCGCAAGGCACCAGCTGGAAAGGTCTGAAGGGTCGGACACGCCGCCCACGGCAAACCAGCATTCGCCATCCGGCACGATTCCCACCTGGTAACCGGCGCCTGTGAACTTCTGCCCGGACAGCGCCGCGCGTTGCGGACCGCTCAAGCCCTTGGCGAAGCTTTCGAATGTGTCCTTGTTGACGAGATGGATCGTGATGGCATCCTGCTCGCGATCCGGCTGGATGAGGTCTGGTGCAATAGTCATGGAATTCCGCTTGCCGTTTTCGTCGCCGTTTGGGAAGGCTTGGCGTAGATGGACTCTACGATGATCCGACGATTCACCTTGCTTGCGGTTCCGACCGCGCTGATCGCCTGCAATCCGGGCGAGCAGGCCGCAGACCCGCAACCGACAACCGCGCCCGAAACACCGCAGCCTCCTGCCACGCCGCAGGGGACGCCCGCGCCGCTGGGCGGCGCGCGCACCGTGTCGGAGCGGACCGACACCTACCTGTTCGAATACAGCTATCCGCAGGCCGCTGGCGATACCGAGGGGCTGGCAGGCTGGCTCGATTCGCGGCTGGAGCAGGAGCGGCAGGAACTCGCCGGCCGCGCTGCGCAAGGGCGGGAGGAAGCGCGCGACAACGGCTTTCCATTCAACACCTATTCCAGCGAGACCGCGTGGGAAGTGGTGGCGGACCTGCCCGGCTGGCTCAGCCTGTCTGCCGACCAGTCCTTCTATTACGGCGGGGCGCATCCGAACTACAGTTTCGATACGATCGTGTGGGACAAGGAAGAGGGCAGATCGGTGGAGCCGATCGCCTTCTTCACTTCCGCCGCCGCGCTGGACGAGGTGCTGGGACCGCCGCTGTGCGAGGCCCTGAATGCAGAGCGCGAGAAGCGGCGTGGCGAACCGGTGGACGCAGATTCCGACGACAGCTTCGATGCCTGCGTGAAACCCGACGAGGGCAATCTGCTGCTCGGCTCCACCAACGGGCAGGGGTTCAACCGCATCGGCATCCAGATCGCGCCCTACCTGGCGGGCCCCTATGCCGAAGGCAGCTACGAGTTCACTTTCCCGGTAACGGCAGAATTGCTGGAGGTCGTGCGGGAGGAATATCGCGGCGCCTTCACCGCCCCCTAAAGCCGGTCTCGCAATTCGCGGGCAAAGTGCCTAGATGGAGCGCATGACCGAATACCAGCACGTAACCGCCGACACGTCCGTCTACCGCGACGGGACCATCAAGCTGCACGGCCCGGAAGGGTTCGAGGGTATGCGCAAGGCAGGCCGCCTGGCCGCCGAAATCCTCGACGAGCTGACCACCCGCGTCGAGCCGGGTGTGACCACGGGCGAACTGGACAAGGTGGTGCGCGAGATGACGCTGGATGGCGGCGCGGTGCCCGCGACCATGGGCTATCGCGGCTTCACCCATTCGTGCTGCACCTCCATCAATCACGTGGTCTGCCACGGCATTCCGGGCGACAAGCGGCTGAAGGAAGGCGACATCGTCAACATCGACGTCACCCCGCTGCTGGACGGCTGGCACGGCGATTCCAGTCGCATGTATTTCGCCGGAGAACCCTCCATCAAGGCAAAGAAGCTGGTGGAAGTGACGCACGAGTGCCTGATGATCGGCATTGCCGAAGTGCGCCCCGGCGCGCGGCTGGGCGATATCGGTGCGGCGATCCAGGAATATGCGGAGCGTCACCGTTACGGCGTGGTGCGTGAATTCTGCGGCCACGGCCTTGGCCGCCTGTTCCACGACGCGCCCGAAGTTGTGCACGCAGGAAGGCGCGGCACGGGTCCGGAGCTGAAGGCGGGCATGTTCATGACCATCGAGCCGATGATCAACCTTGGCCGTCCGCACGTGAAGATGCTGAACGACGGGTGGACCGCGGTAACGCGCGACAAGAGCCTGTCGGCCCAGTTCGAACATTCCATCGGCATCACCGAGGACGGCTGCGAGATCTTCACCAAGAGCCCCAAGGGTCTGGACAAGCCGCCTTACCGATCCGGCCTATTGATTTGGCGCAACGACCTTTTTCCCTGTAGGGCTATGTTCGCCCGATAGATGAATGGAAGAGGCCGCATGAAATCGTCGATCGCATCAGTAATCCTCCTCGCCGCGCTGGCTGCATGTCAGACCGTGGAGCCGGAGCCTGTAGCCGCTGCCGATCCGGAAGACCGCGCGCTGGCCCAGGCCGCCTGCGGTTCGTGCCATTCGGTTGAGCCTTATGGCCTCTCGCCCAACCCCGATGCGCCGGAATGGCCAGCAATCGCCAATCGCCGCGGGCTGACGCGCGAGACGCTGACGACCTGGCTGGTCAGTGCCCACAACTATCCCAGCGAAATGGATTTCTACCTCGAGGACGACGAGGTGGAGCAACTGGTCGACTACATGCTGACCCTGCGCCGCGAGGACTATCACCCGCCCTACTAGGCCGCATCGGCACAGGCGCCGGCGTCGAGCGTTCATGCCAGACGTAGCCGGAAACCTGCCCAGATGTTCGAATTCGATTCCTTCCACGTGCTTTTCGCCGCCGCCGGTGCGGCGATCATCGCCAGTTACTGGCTGCCGCGGTTTTTCTCTGGCCGGGAGCCTGCCGCGGCACCTGTCCTGATCGCGCTGGGGCTGGTTGCTTTCGCCTGGCTGCCGGGAATGCCCGAGGCTGTCGATCCGCTGGAAAATCCCCGTATCTGGGAAGTCACCGCAGAACTCGCCGTGATCATCGGACTGTTCGGCGTGGGCCTCAGGATCGACACGCTGTTCGGGCATGGCCTTTGGAAGCCGACGCTGCGGCTGCTGCTGATCGGTATGCCCGTCACCATCATCGCGCTGTCGCTGTTCGGCTGGTGGGCTGCTGGGATGACGCTGGCAGGCAGCCTGCTGCTGGGCGCAGTCCTCTCTCCCACCGATCCCGTGCTGGCAGGCGACGTGCAGGTAGGCCCGCCGCTGGAGGGCGGGGAACACCCGGTGCGCTATGCGCTCACCACCGAGGCAGGACTGAACGACGGGCTGGCCTTTCCCTTTGTCCACCTGGGCGTGCTCGTGGCGACTGCGGGCGCACTGAGCACGGGCCTCGCCACCGAGTGGGTGCTGCGCGACCTGTTGTACCGCGTGGTGGTCGGCGGTGTCGCAGGGGCAGGGGCGGGCTGGCTGCTGGGCCAGATCATGTTCGACTGGCCGCGTGGCAATACGCTGTCGAAAACGCAGTCGGGCGTGGTCGCCTTTGCCGGCGTGATCTTCACCTACGGCATCACCGAACTGCTGGAAGGCTATGGCTTCATCGCCGCGTTCGTTGCCGGACTGGCGCTGCGGCGCGAGGAGTCCCAGGACCATTTCCACGAACGGCTGCACAGTTTCTCCGAAGCGCTGGAGCACACCCTTACCGCCGTGCTGCTGGTGGCGCTCGGTGCGGCGATACCCGGCCTGCTGCCCTACCTCGATTGGCCTCATGCCATGATCGGCCTCGCGCTCATCTTCCTGATCCGGCCGATTGCGGGGTGGTTTTCGCTTGTCGGGGCAGGGTTGAAGATGCGGGAGCGGGCGACCGTGGCCTTCTTCGGCATACGCGGCATCGGCTCGATCTATTACCTCGCCTATGCCTCGCACCATGTCGAACTGGTGGACGAGGGCGCGCTGTGGGCAACGGTGGCGTTCACCATCGTCGTCTCCGCCATCGTGCATGGCCTGAGCGCAGGGGTGGCTGTCAGCCGGGCGACGGGCGAGGAAGAGGCGCCGCGCTAGCCTTCGCGCGCCGCGCGGATCGCTGCACCGCCCGCGAACGGCGCGATGGCGACGAGCAGCAGGCTGATCGCGGCGGTGAGCGCAATGCCGCCGTCACCGCCTGTCGATAACGAACCCGCGCCGAAGATCAGCAGCGGCACGGCGAGCGGGATGACCAGCAGGCCCGACAGTGCCGCGCCCCCGCCACGCAGGCCCACCGTGACAGCGGCGATGATGATGCCGATGGCGGCAAGGCCCGGCGTTCCTGCCAGCAGGCCCAGCTCGACCGTGCGCAGCGTCTCGCCATCGATGCCCAGCAGCGCGCTGGCGGGAAGGGCAGCCAGCATCAGGAACGGGCCGAAGCTGATCCAGTGCGCCAGCAGGCGGACGGCAACCACGACTTCCTCGGCAATGCCGCGCAGCGCCCACTGGTCGAAGAAGCCGTTTTCGAGGTCTGGTGCCAGCAGCCGGTCCAGCGGCAGGATTGCGGCGAGCAGCGCGGCAACCCAGATCACGCCGCCGCCGGTCGCGGCCAGCACGTTGGGGTTCGGCCCCACGGCGAAGGGATAGAGCATGGCGACCGCAAGAAAGAACAGCAGCGGCAGCAGCGTATTGCCCTTGCGCGCGCCGGGCAGAAGCTGCGCCAGGTCGCGCATCAGCAAGGTGCCGAAGCCCCTCACGCCGCCAGCCCCCGCGCATAGTCGGGCAAGTCGAGAACAGCCATTCCGGGCACGGCGATCGGCTGGTGGCTGGCGACAAGCGCAAGGCCGCCGTCTGCGATGTGTTCTGCGATCAGCGCCTCGACCAATGCAACGGCATCGCGGTCCAGTCCGTTCAGTGGCTCGTCCAGCAGCCAGACCTGCGCGTTCTGCCCCAGCAGGCGGGCGAGGGCGGCGCGCTTTCGCTGGCCGGTGGAAAGGTAGCGCACCGGCACGTCCAGCAGGTCGGCAAGGCCGAGGCGGGTCAGCACGCTGTCCGCTATCGCGCCGTCCAGCCCGGCCCAGAACGCGAGCGCACGGCCCAGCGGCAGGTGTTCGTCCAGCGCCATCGTCTGGTCCAGCAGGCCCGTGCTGCCCTGCCGCTCGACTTCGCCCGCGTAAGGTCGCAGCAGTCCGGCGAGGATGCGGATGAGGCTGGACTTGCCCGTGCCGTTCGATCCGGTCACATGCAGCGCCTGTCCGCCGACGAGATCCAGCGACAGGCCGCGGAACAGCAGGCGCTCTCCGCGCCGGCAGGCCAGGTCTCTCGCAGCTAGTCGGCACGGTTCCATCACCTCGTGCGTTAGTGCACAGGACCATCAATACGCAAGCAAGGGAGTGGCACATGGCCGTAGAGAAACTGGGCAAGAGCGAAGCGGAAAGCGCGCTGGCAGGGCTGGACGGCTGGGAATTCGACCGCGACGGCGATGCCATGCGCAAGGTCTTCAAGTTCTCCGATTTCAGCGAGGCGTGGGGTTTCATGAACCGCGTCGCCCTGATCGCGGAAAAGAGCGACCACCATCCCGAATGGTTCAACGTCTACAACAAGGTGGACATTACCCTCACCACGCACGATGCGGGCGGACTGTCCCAGCGCGACGTGAAAATGGCCAAGGCGATCGAGGCGCTCTAGCGGTTCAGTCCAGCGCCGCGCGCCCCTCGCTGCGCTCGTGCGCTTCGGCGAGGGTGCGAGCACGCTGGCGCAGCTTGCCGGGGAACCACTTGGCAACGCGCGCCATCTTGCGCGCGGTCTTGCCTACCAGCCGGTGGACCTTGTTGCCGTGGACGGCTTTCCAGGCCTCTTCCGCCACCTCTTCGACGGGCGTGAATTCCAGTCCCGCTTTCACCACCGCATCGCGAATGGGCGTGTTGCGGCTGCGGTTGGGCGGCATTTTCAGCAGCGGTGTATCGATGAAGCTGGGCATCAGGGAGCGGACCCTGATCCCGGCGGTGGACCACTCTGCATCCAGGCTCTCGGTCATGCTCTTCACGCCGGCCTTGGTCGCGCCGTAGACGCTCTGGTTGGCCATGCCGTATATCGCGGCTGCGCTGGCGGTGTTGAGCAGGCAGGCGTGGGGCGCGGCGGCTTTCAGATACTCGTATCCGGCCTTCGCACCGTAGAAAACGGCGCGCAGGTTTACATCCAGCAGCAGGTCCAGTTCCTCGTGCGTCACCTCCGACAAGGGGCCGCCGGAGGGTAGCCCTGCGTTGTTGGCGATCACGTTTATCGCGCCGCCGCTGTGCTCGGCAAAATCCGATAAAGCCACGTCCCACCCGGCGCGGTTCGTCACGTCGAACGTGTAGGTGTAGCACTGCCCTTCCGGCAGAAGGGCCTTCGTTTCCTCCAGCCCCGCCGTGTTGCGGTCCGCGATGCCGACCAGCCAGCCCCTGTCAGCAAAATGCTGCGCGATGGCGCGGCCGATGCCCGATCCGCCGCCGGTGATGAAAATGCTTTTCTGCCCCATGTCTCTCAGTGCCTCTCAGTCGCCCGAGAGACCCTTAACATGTTCGCGCCCGTTGCGAATGTCCGCAGTGGACGCACCCAGCGTTTCGCCCACAGGTTCGGCCCGCCCGCCAATGCATTCGGCAAGGAAATTCTCGGCGATGGCGTTGAAGGCAATGTTGTTTTCCGGGCGGTGGAAGCCGTGCCCCTCGTCGGGGAAAAGCACGTAGGTCACGGGCACGCCGTCGCGCTCCATCGCCTCTACGATCTGGTCGCTTTCCGCCTGCTTCACGCGCGGATCGTTCGCGCCCTGGCCGATCAGCAGCGGCTTGGTAATGTCCTTCGCCTTGTAGAGCGGGCTGATCGACTGGAGGAACTTCTTGCCTTCCTTCGTCGTGGGATCGCCCATGCGTTCGTGGAACTGCTTCACCAGCGGCTCCCAGTAGGGCGGGATGGTTTCCAGCAGCGTTTCCAGGTTCGAGGGGCCGACGATATCGACGCCGCAGGCAAAGGTTTCCGGCGTGAAGGTGAGGCCCACCAGCGTGGCGTAGCCGCCGTAGGAGCCGCCCATGATGGCGACCTTGTCCTTCTCGGCAATGCCCTGATCCACGGCCCAGTCGACGGCATCGAGCAGATCGTCGTGCATCTTGCCCGACCATTCGCGGTTGCCCGCGTTGATGAAATCCTTGCCGAAGCCGGTCGAGCCGCGGAAGTTCACGCTCAGCACTGCATAACCGCGGTTGGCGAGCCACTGGTGCGTGCGGTTGTAGCCAAAGGCATCGCGCGCCCACGGTCCGCCGTGGACCACCAGAACCATCGGCACCGGCGCATCGGGCACGCCGTCGCCATCGGGATCGCTCTGCGGGGGGAGGGTGAGGTAGCTGGGCAGCACCAGCCCGTCGCGCGAGGTGATCTCGCGGGCGTGCATCGGCTGCAGCGGGGCGCCCTCCAGCTCGGGATAGGTGGTGTAGAACTTCGTCAGCGTCATCGCGTCGCGATCGAACAGGTAGCTGGCGACGGGCGCGTCCAGCGGATCGTTCGCCACCAGCCAGCGGCGATCGTCGTCGGTGCGCGACTGCACGCCGAAATCGCCGTCCAGTTGTTCGCGCAGCCAGTCCAGCGCCTTGCCGATCTCCGGGTCGATGGCGTGGTGTTCGGTGCGCAGGTAAGTGACGGTGTAGGCCTGTACTTCGCCTGTCTGCTTGTGGCGCATGGTGCCGCCGATATCGGCCTTGTCGTGCTCTGCCACCAGCACGCGCTCTCCGGTCTCGGTGTTCTCGGCGAACAGCGCGGCGGTGTTGCGGCCGCGGCTGTCGAGCCAGTAGAGCGTCTTGCCGTTGGTGGTGTAGCCCGCCATGCCGGTGGTGAGGGACTCGTCCAGACCGGTGCGTTCGCGCGGGGCTTCCTCCACCTTGCCATCCACGATCTCGTGCATGTCGGTGCCGCCCTCGGCATTCTGCCGCACGGCCCAGCGCAGGGTCAGGCTGTCGTCCGCCTCGAAGCCTGCCCACTCGTTGTTCTCGAACACCAGCTCCAGTTCGCCGGTGTTGAGATCGAGCAGATGCACGTCATGGAACCGCGCATCGCGGTTGTTCAGGCCGACGAGGATCTTGTCCTTGATGGTGTCCGAACCGCCGACGATCTGCACGCGCGTTTCCTCGAACGGCGTCAGGCACTTCTCCTTCGCTTCGCCTTCCACCGGCACGCTGTAGAGGAGGTAGTTCTCGTCGCCGTCCTTGTCGCGGATGTAGAGCACGCTGCGGCTGTCGGGCGCCCAGAAGTATTGCGGGATCGGGCGATCCTTCGCGCTCGTCATGCGGCGCGCACTGTCCGGATCGTCGGCCGGAGCCATGAACACGTTCATCACGCCTTCCCACGGCGCCATCCAGCTGACCCACTTGCCGTCCGGGCTGATCTTCCCTTGCGCGCGGGTCGGATTGCCGAACAGGTGATCGCGGGGGATCAGCGGGGTGTCGGATACGCGGGTGGCGGCGGTCTGGTCGGTCATGGGGTCTCCCTTGGTGTGGCTTGGGAGGTAGGAACCGCCAGGCGTGTTGCCAAGCTAAAGCGCCGGATTGTCGTAGCAGTGCCAGGTGAAGATCGCGGTGGCGCCACGATGCGGTCGCCATGGCTCGGCGAGGGCGCGGGTGGCTTTCTCGTCTGGGCGTTCCTCGAGGCCCAGGATCTTGCCGATACCGGCCATCACCGCCAGGTCTCCGGCGGGCCAGATGTCGGGGCGTCCCTCGGCGAACAGCAGGTAGATTTCCGCCGACCAGCGGCCAATGCCCTTCACCTTGGTGAGTTCGGCAATCGCTTCCTCGTCGTCTGCGGGCAGGTTCTCCAGATCGACTTCGCCTGCCGCAACCAGTTCGCAAAGGCTGCGGGCATAGCCCTGCTTCTGCCGGGAAAGGCCGCAGGCGCGCAGCGTGTCGAAATCGCGTTCGAGCAGGCAGGTGGGGGTGAAATCCGCGCCAAGTTCGGCTTCCAGCTTGTTCCACATGCTGCTGGCGGCGGCGACCGAGACCTGCTGCCCCACGATGGTGCGCAGCATCGTCTTGTAGCCGGTCTCCCAGATGCGCGGTTCGGGGTAGCCCGCGATCTCCAGCGCACGGGCGATGGCGGGTTCGCGGGCGGCGACGATATCGAGGCTGCGGTGAATCTGGTCGGAGGTCAGGCCCATGCTTGTCCTTCTTGCAAAGAGAGGCGCGCTTGCCTAGCAACCGCGGCAAAGCAAACGCGAGGATTACGAGTATGCCCACTCTCAACGTCACCAATCGTTCCGGCGAGGAAACCACCGTCGACGTCGGCAGCGGCCTGACCGTGATGGAAGCGATCCGCGACAACGGCTTCGACGAATTGCTGGCGCTGTGCGGTGGCTGCTGCTCCTGCGCGACGTGCCACGTCCATGTCGATCCGGCCTTCAAGGACAAGCTGCCAGCCATGAGCGAGGACGAGGACGACCTGCTCGATTCCAGCGACCACCGCACCGAAAATTCGCGCCTGTCGTGCCAGATTCCCTTCACCGACGACCTCGACGGCCTGAAAGTTACCATCGCCGACGAAGATTGAGCCTATTGTTTTTCGATCACGCCTCCGCGTGATCGTCCTCGGTGTTGTTCGCTGCGTCCTGCGGACTGCGCGGCACCTGCGGGCTGCGCGTTCGCGCGCTGTCGGTCGCTGGTCGCGACCGATACAAGGGCGAATGAGACTTTTTACTACCCGACCCCTTCTCGCGTTGCGCTGAGCGCATCTGCGTCCTAACTCCGTCGTCATGACGAACCTGCCTGTCCAGACGAAGACGCTCGACCTTATCGGCAACACCCCGCTTGTCCTGCTGGATGGCCCCAGCAGGGCGGCTGGTTGCGAAATCTGGGGCAAGTGCGAATTTGCCAACCCCGGTGCCTCGGTCAAGGACCGGGCTGCGCTGTGGATCATTCGCGATGCGGAGAAGCGCGGCGAGTTGAAGCCGGGCGGCACAGTCGTGGAAGGCACGGCGGGCAACACCGGCATCGGCATTGCGTTGGTCGCCAATGCGCTGGGCTACAAGTCCGTCATCGTGATGCCGGACAACCAGTCCAAGGAAAAGATGGACACGCTGCGTGCGCTGGGTGCCCAGCTCGTCACGGTGCCGCCCACCAAGTTCGCCGATCCCAACCACTTCGTCCACACCAGCCGCCGCATCGCGGAAGAGACCGAGAACGCGGTCTGGGCCAACCAGTTCGACAACATTGCCAACCGCCGCGCCCACATCGAAGGCACCGCGCCCGAAATCTGGGAACAGATGGAAGGCCGCGTCGATGGCTTCACCTGCGCCGTCGGCACCGGAGGCACGCTGGCAGGCGTGGGCATGGGGCTGAAGGAAAAGGACGAGAAGGTCCGCATAGCGCTCACCGATCCGCACGGCGCGGCGCTCTACAACTATTACAAGAACGGCGAGCTTTCGTCGGAAGGCTCCTCCGTGGCCGAGGGCATCGGGCAGGGGCGCATCACCGCCAACCTGGAGGGCGCGCCGGTCGATACGCAGTTCCGCATTTCCGACGAGGAAGGCATGGAATGGGTCGCCCGCCTGCTGCGCGAGGAAGGGCTGTGCCTCGGCCTCTCCAGCGGCATCAACGTGGCAGGCGCGGTGGCGCTGGGTCGTCAGTTGCTGGCGGACGGTGTAGAGAACCCGCGCGTCGCCACGATCCTGTGCGATACGGGCTTCCGCTATCTCTCCACGCTCTACAATGCCGAATGGCTGCGCGCGAAAGACCTCCCCGTGTTCGACTGGTTAGGTTCAGCTTCGGAGGAGTAGGAACCGGCGCATGGCACTCGACCCCAGAGACCTCCTCAGGCCACTGAAGCCGCAAAGCGAGCCTGCTCCACTGGGCGGAACGCGTGCGGAGCGTATCCAGCGCCTGCAGATCGGGCTGATCGGTATCGGAGCCATGGTCCTGCTGCTGGGGCTGGCGGATATCGTCACCGAGCGGGCGCAGCAGACGCAGGCCGATGCCGTGCCGGAAGCCGCGCCGACGACTGAACCGACGCAAGCACCCAAACCGCGCGATCCGCTGGCCGATGCCGGCGTGGTACCCGAACTTTCCGGCGATCCGACACCTTCGCCATCCTCGTCCGCCACGCAGGCGGTCCAGGACGTGCCCTTGCCGAACACCGATGCCCCGCTGGAATAGGCTGCTTGTCGCCGCAATGGTGGGCGCTGCTCTCGCCTTCCCGGTACGAGCGGAGGATGAACAGCGCCCGCCGCTGGCCCTGATGGGCACCGTGCCGATCTACTGGGGCGAAGCGGCCGGTCTGGACGAGATGCTGAACGGCCATGCGCCGCCCCACTGGGCGCGCGGCGTGCTGGAAGAAGGCTTTACCCTTGCCCCGCTGGATTACCTTTCCGCCGAAGCGCTGGCGGGGCACCGTTCGCTGCTGATGGCGCAGCCGCGCGGCCTCTCGGCGGAGGAGAACGTGGCGCTGGACGCATGGGTGCGCGAAGGCGGTACCCTGCTGCTGTTTGCCGATCCGATGATGACCGGCGAATCGCGTTTCCACCTGGGAGACAGGCGCCGCCCGCAGGACGTGGCGCTGCTGTCTCCGATTCTTGCGCATTGGGGTCTGGCGCTGGAGTTCGACCCCGCGCAGCCCACAGGGCCGCAGATGGTCGACCACTTCGGCGATTCGCTGCCCGTGAACCAGCGGGGAAGGCTGAGCCACGTGGGCGATGCCGACTATTGCAACATACCCGGCGAGGCGTTGCTGGCGCATTGCGTGATCGGGCAGGGGCAAGCGATGATCGTTGCCGACGCCGCCATGCTCGATATCGCAGGCCCGTACACCGATGCCGAGGCGGCGCTCCGCTGGCTACTTGGCCATGTTTTCGAAAATTTTGGGGACAGCGCGGGAAATGTCCCCCGGGGTGAGCTGCCTGCCAGCGAAAATGGCACAAATCCGCCAGAAATTGGCCGGTCAGATCATCACCGGCACCACCAAGGGAGCGGGAATTCGGACTAGGAAAAACAGCCGGTTACGGCGTTCTCCCACAATTTCCCGCAATTTCCCCTTCCATCCCGCGCCTTCGCGCGTTATTCCTCGAATCCATCGGACACATAGCCCGTGCTGCGCTTCGGGATGGAGCGACCGGGCCGCGTTGATGCGCGGCCAGGAACGGAGGGGGTTTGTCCGGTGATGGGCACTTTATCGAGGGACAGGCCAAGTGGCGCAGCGGCCGGCAGGATACAGGGGGCAAGGCTTTTCGCTTCGCGGCGAAAAGGATCGCTTCGTGCTGCCTCCGCTTTTCCGCAAGGTCTTCGCCGAACTGGGCGACGAGGGCGTCCTGTGCGTCGCCAAGCATCACAAGTATCCCTGCCTCAACGCCTTCGGCCCCAGCCGCACCGACAATTTCGAGGACATTCTCGACCAGGAGCTGGAGAACGCCGTCCGCCGGAACCAGGATTTCGACCGCGACCTGCGCGCCACGCAGATGTGGACCTTCACCGAAGTCCCCTTCGACAAGAGCGGGCGTTTCATCCTGCCCCAGCGATTCTGCAAGGTGGGCGGCATCGGCGACAACATCTGCTTCCTTGGCGGCGGCCAGTTCATCACGATGTGGGATCTCGACCGGTTGGGGCAGGAACCGGGCTGGGAAGATCAGTACGAACTGTGCCTTGCCGAAGCCGAGGATGCCCGTGCCAAGGCGGAGGGTCGCAAGAAGTGACCGCGCCCGCTCCCCACATTCCCGTCCTGCTCGATGAAGTGATCGAGGCGCTGGACCCGCGGCCCGGAGACGTCATCATCGACGCGACATTCGGTGCCGGTGGCTACACCCGCGCCATCCTGGATCGCGGGGCGACGGTGCACGCGTTCGACCGCGATCCCGACGCCATCGAAGCTGGCAGCAGGTGGGAAGAAACCCGCGAGGAGCCGCCGCGCCTCGTGCTGCACCAGCGCCGCTTTTCCGAGATGGTCGATGCGATGGCCGAAGTCGGCATCGAGCGCGTCGATGGCATCGCGATGGATATCGGCGTCTCCTCCATGCAGCTCGACCAGGCCGAGCGCGGCTTCGCATTTTCCAGCAACGGCCCGCTCGACATGACGATGAGCCAGACGCGCCCGAACGCCGCCGACTTCGTGAACGAGGCGGACGAGAAGGACATTGCCGACGTGCTCTACCAGTACGGTGAAGAGCGCCAGTCGCGCCGCGTGGCCCGCGCCATCGTCGCCGCCCGTCCGCTCACCACCACCGGCGAACTGGCCACGGTTGTGCGCAAGGCGCTGGGCCATCGCCCCGGCGACAAGAAGGACCCGGCCACCCGCACGTTCCAGGCCATCCGCATCCACGTGAACGGGGAACTGGACGAACTGGAGCAGGGCCTTGCCGCTGCCGAGCAGTTGCTGGGCGAGGGCGGGCGGCTTGCCGTCGTCAGCTTCCACAGCCTCGAAGACCGGATCGTGAAGAAGTTCCTGCGTGACGCTGCGAATGCGAACCCCCGCGGCTCACGCTACCTGCCCGAAGCGCACACCCCCGAACCCGCGCGCTTCGGGCAATTGTCCAAGGCGATCCGCCCCTCGCAGGCCGAGATCGACCGCAACCCGCGCGCGCGGTCTTCCACGTTGCGCGCCGCAATCCGTACCCAGGCATCTGCCCGAAAGGACGTCGCATGACTCCCCACCGCCGCATCCGCCGTATTGGTTGGCTCGCCGCGCTCGGCACCTGCATCGCGCTCTATGCGCTGCTGCATGTGAAGGTGAATGCCGTTCACGCCGAAGTGGTGCGCGCCGAACGCCAGATCGTTCGTCTCGAAGAACAGAATATGCTGCTGGAAACCGAATTCCTCACCCGGTCCAGCCAGGTGCAACTGGCTGCGTGGAACCGGGTGGACTTCGGCTTCGAAGCGCCCAAGGCGGAGCAGTTCATCGAAAACCCGATGCAACTTGCCAGCTTCGGCAGCCCGCGCACCGCCGATGCGCCCGCGCCGATCCGGCTGGCGGGCATGACTTCGGGTGAAGACATCGCCGAATTTCCCAAGCTGGTCTCTCCCCTGACCGGAAAGCCGGTGGACGAGCGCGTGCTGGCAGGTGACGAGCCGGGCGAGGGGCACCTCGCCGTGGCTCTCGCACCCGGACCGCTTCGCGTGCCGCTGTCGGCACCGGCACAGGCCGCGGGCTTCACCCGCGTTGCCATCGCGGGGAATGCCGCCCGGTGACCGCCTACGCCGCCCCGCACACGATCATCACAGGCCAGGCGGGGCGCGTCGATCATCGTCGCCGCGCATTGCTGGTTGCACGCCTGCG
>MDTG01093997.1_pt1 | contig 46766 bp, 47 predicted proteins | sample 811421 | NCBI WGS metagenome assembly MDTG01 (sample SAMN05326645, study PRJNA326480) | marine metagenome | isolation source: seawater | place: Pacific Ocean: South East | collected 2011 | reverse complement strand
GGGTGCGGCCAGCTTCTGGGAGGGCGTGGACGTGCGCGGCGAGGCGCTCTCGGTGGTCGTGATCGACAAGCTGCCGTTTTCTTCGCGCGACGACCCGGTGCTGTCGGCGACCATCCGCGCCACCCGCGAGCGCGGCGGCAATCCATTTGCCGACCTGCAGATCCCGGCCGCGGTGCTGGCGCTGAAGCAGGGCGCGGGCCGGCTGATCCGGCACGCCGGCGACAGGGGCGTGCTGGTGCTCGGCGATCCGCGCCTGACCTCCAAGGGCTACGGCCGTATCTTCGTCAACAGCCTGCCGCCGATGCCGCGCTGCGGCGGGGTGGACGAGGCGGCGGCCTTCATCCGGGGCGTGGAATGAGGGTGCTGGCCATCGAAACGGCGACCGAGGCCTGTTCGGTAGCGCTTGTGGATGAAGACCAGCGGCTGCAGCGGCAGGAAATCGGCGCCCGCATCCACGCTGCCGCGCTGCTGCCGTGGATCGCCGAACTGCTGGCCGAGGCCGGATTGACCTACGCCGACGTCGACGGCATCGCCGTGGACCGTGGGCCGGGCGGGTTCACCAGCATCAGGCTCGGTCTCGGCGTGGCCCAGGGCATCGGACTGGCCCACGATCTGCCGGCTTTTCCCGTCTCCAGCCTGGCCGCGCTTGCCCATGCGGCCCGGCCCGACGGATACTCGGGACGGTTTCTGGCCGCGCTGGATGCCCGCATGGGCGAGGTCTACGCCGGCTGGTTTACGTTCGAGGATGAACGAATGCACGCGATCGGCGAGGAAATACTGTGCGCGCCGGGCGAACTGAAAGCGCTGGACGACCATCCGTTCATTGCCGCCGGCAATGCATTTTCCAGCTACGGTCCCGAGCTTCGAGCCGCGCTCGGCCGCGGCCTGGATCGCGAATTGCCGGAGGCGTGGCCGACCGCGCTCGCGGTGGCCGACCTGGCGAAGACAACCCGGTCCGTCGCCGCCCACGAGCTCGAGCCGATCTACCTGCGCGACCGGGTCACCGGCTGAGACGACGTTTCAGCACTTGAAATCAAAAGCGAAAACATCTCTCGCGAAGGCGCCAAGACGCAAAGGATAGGCGAAAAGCTGAAGACTGTTTTCTCGCAGACCTTTTGACTTGTCTTTCCTTCGCGTCTTGGCGCCTTCGCGAGAGCTGGTTTTGCCTTTTCGCTCGGATTTCACGTCAGTTCCTCGACAACCTTGCCGTCCGGGCCGTCGGCCCAGATTCGGAGCGGTCGGCCGCCGCGCATCAGTACGCCGCCGGGCATGCGGCTGGAACCGTCGGGACAGAAATCGAAGCGGTAGCGGCGGACCAGTTCGAGGCCGTAGCCGCCGCGCCGGGCGTAGGTGGACTGGATGCTGACCGTCTGGTCCAGCAGTTGCCAGCGCTGGCGATGGCAGAAGTTGCGCGCGACTTGGCGCGCCCGGTCCAGCGCCTGGGTGGAGGCGTGCCACCACAGCCCGACTGCGCCGAGCAGCAACAGCGCCGGTATCACCGAAGATGCGGGGTCGTTCATCGCAGCAGCACGTAGACCGCGCCGGTCCCGCCGTCGGTCGGCGGCGCGGAGCCGAAGGCCAGCACGCTGGGATGGCGGCTGAGCACGCGGGCCGTGACGGTCTTGATTCGCGGCCCGGCGGGTCCGGATCGCAGGCCCTTGCCGTGGATGATCTTGACGCAGCGCTTTCCGGTTGCCAGGGCTTCGTCGAGAAAGATCCGGATGGAGCGGGTTGCCGCGTCGGTGTTCATCTGGTGCAGGTCGATCTCGTCCTGCACGCTCCAGTAGCCGCGCCTCAGGCGCGTGAGCACGCGCTTCTGCAGGCCGGGCCTGAGCCACAGCAGCTCCTCGCCGGTTTCCAGCTCGTGGTCGAACGGGCCGGCCTCGGCGAGTTCGTCGACCACGCTGCGCTCGTCGGCTTCGCGCATTCTCGGGGTCGCGCGAACGCGCCGGCGCTCGGCTTCGGCGCGGGTCGAGCGGATGCGGCGCACCGGGCCGACGCTTTCGCGAAACAGCGCGAGTTCGTCGTCGATCTTGTTGTCGTCGTCGCTCATGCTGCGCCTCCGGTGCGACCATCTCGGGATCGGGTCGCGTAAATTTCCACTTTAGGCATTATAGTTACCGCTTGCAAAATGATCGTCTCGAAGCCAGACGAAAAGGGCACGATGCACATCCTCATCAGTAACGACGACGGCCTCGACGCCACCGGCATCCGCCATCTCGCCGAACAGATCGGCGAGCAGGCCGACCGGGTCACCATCATCGCACCGGATCGTGACCGCTCCGGCGCCAGCAATTCGCTCACGCTGGACCGGCCGATCCGGGTGGAAAAGCGCCGCGACGACGTCTTCAAGGTCTTCGGCACGCCCACCGACTGCGTTCATATCGGCATCACCGGCCTGCTCGGCGAAGAGCCCGACATGGTGATTTCTGGCGTCAATGCCGGCGCCAACATGGGCGATGACGTCCTGTATTCGGGGACGGTGGCGGCGGCCATGGAAGGCCGATTCCTGGGTTCCCCGGCGATGGCGGTGTCGCTGGCCTACGACTACGAGAAATCGCGTCCCACGCACTACGACACCGCGGCGCGGGCGGCCCGCATGCTCATGAATCGGCTTGTCGAAGAGCCGCTGCCGGCCGATACCATCCTCAACGTCAACGTGCCGGACCTGCCGTGGGACGAGATCAAGGGTTTCGAGACCACGCGGCTGGGCCACCGGCACCGGTCCGAGGACGTGATTCCGCTGGAGGACCCGCGCGGGCGCCAGTTCTACTGGATCGGCGCGCCGGGCGGCGAGGAGGACAACGGGCCGGGGACCGATTTCAACGCGATCAGGCGCGGCTACGTTTCGGTCACCCCGATTCACGTCGACCTGACCCGCTACCAGGCGCTGGATCCGGTCGGTCAGTGGGTGCAGAACATCCGTATCGACGAGGACGCGGCCTGACATGAACGCCGGAAAGCTTGCGCGCGGCATCGGCATGACCTCGGAACGCACCCGGCGTCGGCTGATCGAGAAACTGCGCGAGCAGGGCATCACCGACGAACGGGTGCTCGGCGCGATGACCGAAACGCCCCGTCACATGTTCGTAGACGAGGCGCTTTCGAGCCGCGCCTACGAGAACAGCGCGCTCCCCATAGGCCGCGGGCAGACGATCTCGCAGCCGCTGGTGGTGGCGATGATGACCCAGGCGGCGATGGCGGCCGACAAGCGCGAGAAGGCGCTGGAAATCGGTACCGGGTCCGGCTACCAGGCCGCGGTGCTGGCCAGGCTGTTCGACAAGGTGTTTTCCACCGAGCGTATCGGCGAACTGGCCCGGCTGGCGCGCCAGCGTTTGCACGGGCTGAAGGTCCACAACGTTTACTCGCGTCACGCCGACGGGCTGGAAGGCTGGCCCGGCCAGGCGCCGTTCGACGCGATCGTGGTGACCGCCGGCGGGCGCATTCCCGAGGTGCTGTTCGAGCAGCTCGGCGAGGGCGGCGTGCTGGTGGCCCCGTCCAGCGAGTCGGGCGGCGGCCAGGAACTGATCCGCTTCACGCGACGGGGCGACGAGTTCGAACGCGAGTCGCTGGGCGCCGTGAGTTTCGTCCCGTTGCTGCAGGGGCTGGACTAATGGTCCCCGGTGGAGCGCCCGGGCCGAGCAGCGCCTTGCCGACCCCACCACGGACCTGACATGTTCCAGGGCCTTTACGATCGTGTTCTGGTCTGGTCCCGGCATCGACACGCGTCGCGCTACCTGGCCGGGCTGAGCTTCGCCGAAGCCACTTTCTTCCCGATTCCGCCCGACGTGATGCTGGCGCCCATGGTGCTGGCCGATCGCCGGCGGGCCTGGTCGCTTGCGCTCCTGACCACGCTGGCCTCGGTGGTCGGCGGCGTGGTCGGGTACCTGATCGGCTGGCTGGGGCTCGAACTGATTCTCCCGCTGCTCGAGCGGGTGGGTTACGTACACCACTACCAGAGCGCGGTCGAGGCTTTTCGCGACTACGGCATCTGGTTCGTGATCGTGGCCGGATTCACGCCCATCCCGTTCAAGATCATCACGATCGCCGGCGGCGCCTTGCTGATGCCGCTGCCGGGCTTCATACTGGGCAGCGTCATAGGCCGCGGCGCCCGGTTCTTCCTGGTGGCCGCCCTTGTCTGGGCCGGCGGCGAGAGCATGGCCGGCCGGTTGCGCAACTGGGTCGATGCGATCGGCTGGACCGTGATCGCGCTGATCGCCCTGGGCGGACTGATCTACGTGTACCGATGACTCGAACGGGATGCAATGCAGGAATGACCCGAACCTGCCGCGCGGCGGCCGCGACGCTGGTATTGGTGGTGCTGGCAGGCTGCGGTGCGCCGGGTCCGCTGATGCCCGATCAGCGAGCATCGAGTACCGCCGAATCGCGCACGCCGCCGGCGCCCGAGGCTTACAAGGTGCGCAGCGGAGACACGCTTTATTCGATCGCCTTCGGCTACGGGCTGGACTGGCGCCGCGTGGCGCGCTGGAACGACATCTCGGCGCCGTACACGATCCATGTCGGCGACTGGCTTCGGCTGCAGGCGCCGCCGGACATGCGCCCGGCCGTGGTGGCGGCCGAAACCCCCGAGACCGCGCCGGCGCCCGCGGCAAAGCGCGCAACTCGCGATACTTCAGATGCAGGTGGAAGCGGGTCGCGGGCCGCGCCGGCGACCCGAACCCCTGGGCCCGGGGCGGCCGGGCCCGCCGCGACGCCGGTCCAGCCCGAGCCGCGGCCACAGCCGGCGGTCGTCCGGCGGCCCGCGGTGTCCGACGACAATGCCGAGGCGGCGCCGGTGCCCGCAGCGGCCACCCGCAACGTCGCCGGGGTGGCCTGGCGCTGGCCCACCGAGGGTGGCATCGCGCGCGGCTTCAACACCGGTGCGTCGCGCAAGGGCATCCTGATCTCGGGCGAGGGCGGCCAGTCGATTCGCGCGGCCGCCGACGGCGAAGTCGTCTACAGCGGCAACGGGCTGATCGGCTACGGCGAGTTGATCATCATCAAGCACTCCGACCGGATGCTGTCGGCATACGCCCACAATCGCGAGCGGCTGGTCGGGGAGGGACAGAAGGTCCGGTCGGGGCAGCTCATCGCGCGCATGGGCAGCGACGAGCGCGAACGCTTCGTGCTGCATTTCGAGATCAGACGGGACGGCAAGCCCGACGATCCGGTCAACTACCTGCCGCCGCGCTGAGGCTCCCAGATCAGCGCGGCCACGACGCGCCGCTCCTCGCTGGCCAGCACGTTGAACGTGCGTGCGGCCGCGCCCAGCGTCATCACTTCCAGGCCGACGTTGTTGCGCAGCATTTCGACCTGGATCTCGCGCGCCGGAAAGCGCTGGGTGCGCCCGGTGGCCAGCAGAACCACATCGGGCGACCATTCCAGGATCGGCTCCAGATGATGGGTCTCGAGCGCGTCGACACTCGCGACCGGCCAGTCGCGCACGCCCTCGAACGGTGACAGGATCAGGCTGCGGCTGTAGCGGTCTTCGACGACCTGGATCGCATCCGGGCCCAGGGAGTGGATGTAGTACTGTTCTTCCGGACGATTTTCGGTGAGCTGCATTTCCGGACCTCCGACGCCTCAGACCACGATTTTCCGGTTCTTGGGATTCGGGCGGTAAAAGCAGGCGACCTGGCCGATCTTCTGCACCAGTTCCGACGAGGTCTCGGCCAGGATCCGGTCGATCCATTCACGCCGTTGCTCGCGCTCCCCGCGCAGCTTGACCTTGATCAGCTCGTGGCTGTCCAGCGCGGTCTCGATCTCGGCGCGGACGTTTTCGCTAAGCCCCTTGTCGGCGACCATCACGACCGGGGAAAGATCGTGGCAGAGCCCGCGTAGCTGCTTGATCTGGTTGTTGTTCAGCGACATGGCGAATTCAGGTTTGCACAGGTCGGCAAGGATATCACCGATGCATGATTCGGCCCGCGCATGATGCGATAATCGGAATCGAATCCAGAACCCGGTCCCCGGAATGAGCTCCAATCGCTGGCTGTCGCGACAGGCGGCCGACCCGTACGTGAAACAGGCGCGAAGCCAGGGCTATCGCGCCCGGGCGGCATTCAAGCTGATCGAGCTGGACGAACGCGACCATTTTCTCAAGCCGGGACTCAGGGTCGTCGATCTGGGCGCCGCGCCGGGCAGCTGGGCCCAGGTGGCGGCCGAGCGAAGCGGTCCGAAGGGCCGGGTCGTCGCGCTGGACATCCTGCCGATGGATGCGCTGGACGGCGTGGAATTCATCCAGGGAGACTTCCGCGAGGCCGAGGTGCTTGCCCAGCTGGAGGCCCTGGTGGGCGAGAAAGTCGATCTTGTACTGTCGGACATGGCCCCCAATATCAGCGGTATTGCGGCGTCCGACCAGGCTCGCAGCATGGACCTGGCGGAACTGGGGCTGGAATTTGCCTGCGATTGGCTGGAGCCCGGCGGCGTTTTCGTTGTCAAATTGTTCCAGGGCGAGGGGTTCGACGAGTTCGTCCGCACCGCCAGGGCGCGTTTCGATCGCGTCCGGCTGAGAAAGCCTGCGGCGTCGCGCAAGCAGAGCCGTGAAGTTTATCTGGTCGCCGATTCACGGCGACCCGTGTAAAGTGTCGCGATAATCACGCGACGCCCGATGGAAACAGGAGCAGATTCTTGAGTCAGTTCGCGAAAAACCTATTGTTGTGGATCATCGTCGCGATGGTGCTGATGAGTATTTTCCAGCACTACGCCGAGACCGAGCCGCCGGCTCAGGAAATGATGTATTCGGAATTTCTCGACGCGGTGCGCAACGGCCGGATCGAATCGGTCGAGATTCAGGCCACGTCCGGCGGCAAGAGGCTGACCGGCCAGACCACCAACGGTCAGGCCTTCGAGGTATTTGCGCCACCAGACGACCAGGGCCTGATCGCCGACCTCGAGAACAACGATGTCGACCACAGGGCGGTTCCGCCCGAGGGGCGCTCGATCCTCGTCGACATCATGATCAGCCTGCTGCCCGTATTGCTGCTGGTTTTCCTGTTCGTCTATTTCATGCGCCAGATGCAGGGCGGCATGGGCGGCCGCGGCGGCGCGATGAGCTTCGGCAAGTCGCGCGCCAAGCTGCAGGGCGAAGACCAGGTCAAGATCACGTTTGCCGATGTTGCCGGGGTCGAAGAGGCCAAGGACGAGGTCGTCGAGCTGGTCGAGTTCCTGAAAAATCCCGGCAAGTTCCAGCGCCTGGGCGGCAACATTCCGAAGGGCGTGCTGATGGTCGGGCCGCCGGGAACCGGCAAGACCCTGCTGGCGCGTGCCATCGCCGGCGAGGCGCAGGTCCCGTTCTTCTCGATCTCGGGCTCGGACTTCGTCGAGATGTTCGTCGGTGTCGGCGCCTCGCGCGTACGCGACATGTTCGAGACCGCCAAGAAGCACGCGCCCTGCATCATCTTCATCGACGAACTCGACGCGGTAGGCCGTCATCGCGGCGCGGGCCTGGGCGGCGGGCACGACGAGCGCGAGCAGACGCTGAACCAGCTGCTGGTGGAGATGGACGGCTTCGAGGGTCACGAAGGCATCATCATGATCGCCGCGACCAACCGGCCCGACGTCCTCGATCCCGCGCTGCTGCGCCCCGGGCGCTTCGACCGCCAGGTCGTGGTGCCGCTGCCCGACCTCAAGGGACGCGAGCAGATCCTGGGCGTGCACATGAAGAAGATTCCGGTCGACGAGAGCGTCGACGCCCGCGTTATCGCGCGCGGTACGCCCGGCTTCTCCGGCGCCGACCTGGCCAACCTGGTCAACGAGGCGGCCCTGTTCGCTGCGCGCGAGGATTGCAAGGCGGTGACGCAGGAACATTTCGATCGGGCCAAGGACAAGATCATGATGGGCGCCGAGCGCAAATCCATGGTCATGAGCGAGGACGACAAGCGCCTGACGGCCTACCACGAGGCCGGACATGCCATCGTCGGTCGTATCGTTCCCGAGCACGATCCGGTCTACAAGGTCACCATCATCCCGCGCGGTCGGGCACTGGGCGTGACCATGTTCCTCCCGGAAGAGGACAAGTACAGCCTCAACAAGACCCAGATCGAGTCTCAGCTGGCCAGCCTGTTCGGCGGCCGGGTCGCCGAGGAGCTGATCTACGGCAAGGCCAAGGTGACCACCGGCGCCAGCAACGACATCGAGCGCGCCACCGCGATCGCTCGCAACATGGTGTCGAAATGGGGCTTGTCCGACGTGCTGGGGCCGCTTTCCTACGACGAAAACGAGGACGAGGTGTTCCTCGGTCGCTCGGTGACCCAGCACAAGAACGTGTCGGACGAGACGCACCGTCTTATCGACAAGGAAGTGCGAAAGATCATCGACGGCGCGTACACGCGGGCCAGGGAAATCCTGACCGAATACGACCAGCAGCTGCACCTGATGGCCGACGCGCTGATGCAGTACGAGACCATCGATGCGCGCCAGATCGACCAGATCATGGACGGCAACGAACCGGATCCGCCGGCCGGCTGGGATGACAAGCCGCCGCGCTCGCCCGGCCCGGACGACAGCGGTGACGCGGCCGAAGCGTCGGGCAGTCCCGCAACCGGCGAGACCTGATCGCGTCGGCGTTTCGTCGGATCTGCAGTTCGCACTCGTTCGCCCCGCCACTCGCGGGGCGAACTCATTCCAGGGCCGGTGCGGTCGCGACTTTCCAGCCGATTTCCGCCGCGGTCTCGGGCCCGACGATTACCTGCTGGAGGCTCTGGGCCTGGCGCGCGCGTGATTCGTCCACCGGTATGCGCCCGGCCATGATCTCGGCAATGCGCTGCGGAAACAGGGGCGTGCGCTCGGGCTCGGCGAAACCGCCCGGGTAGATCGGCAGGCCTGACGAAAGGTCGTACTTGTCGGTGGCCCCTATCGTGTGCAGGATCTCGTGCGCAAGCACCACCAGGTTCTCGCCGCGCATGGACTTGCTGGCGAAAAGGTTGGCGATCGCGATCCGGATCTGTTCCACCCCGGTGGAATGCGGCAACCGGCGATTGCCGGTCGGCTCGAAGTAGCGGGCCAGCACGATCACGTCAGGGTCCATGCCCTGGTTGTCGAACCGCCAGCGCCACCAGCGCATCCGGGCAATCCACGAGGCTCTCTGAAGGAAATTTCCGCCTACCGGCGGCGCCGGCGGCGATTCCTTGATCGCGTTGCCCAGCTGGACGTAGACCGGCCGATCGAGTCCGAGGCCGTATCTCGCGCCCTCCCGCTCGATGAACCGTTCGATCTCCTCGAAATCACGCTCATCCAATCGCTCGATATAGCGCTGCGAGAGCTCGTCGCCTTCGGCGTTGACGGGATATATCGAGATGAAAAGCGGATTGGCCCAGCTCGCGACCCTTGCCTTGTCGTTGAACTGGTGATGGACCACCAGGACCAGGATGATGAGCAGCAGGGCAATACGAATCTGTTTGAAACTCAAGACCGGCTCCGTTCGAATATCCGACCGCTCGAGGCGGCGAGTGGCGAGTGGCTACTTGATGACCTTGAGGTTCGGCTTGCCGCGCCTGGGGCCGGACTTCTTCGTGTCGGAGGGACTCTCGCCGTCGCTCGATTCGGCCGATTCTCCGGAATCTTCCTGGTCGACTTCGGGAAACATCATGCCCTGGCCGTTTTCTCGTGCATATACGGCCTGTACGGCTTCGACCGGCACCAGCACGGCGTGCGAGACGCCGGAGAAGCGCGCGACGAAACTCACGTACTCGTTGTCGATCTCGAGATCACGGACCGCGCTGGGCGAGATGTTGAGGACCACCTTGTCGCCGGCGCGGACGGCATCGGGTATGTTGAGATCGGGATGCGTACTGTCGACCAGGATCTGCGGGGTGAAGCCGTTGTCGACGATCCACTCGTTGAGCGCCCTGAGCAGGTAGGGCTGGCTGGACGTCATTTTCGCGGGCGAGTCAGTCATCCTCTTCGCGGTAGGCTCTTTCGGCTTCGGTCAGGCTCCGCTGGAAGGCATCGCGGCTGAACATGCGGTCCATGTAGCGGTGAATCTGCATCGTGGACTTCGCAGGCAGGTCGATGCCGTAACCCGGCAGGCGCCAGAGCAACGGGAGCAGGGCGCAGTCGACCAGGCTGAGTTCATCGTGGAGGAGAAACGGCGACAGGCCGAACAGCGGATCGGACTCGATGATGCTGTCGCGCAGTTGCTTCCGCGCCGTCTCGACCCGCTTGGGGCCGGTCGACGTCTCGATGATCCGTCCGTTCTCGATCCAGTCGCGGTGGATGCGGTAAAGCGCAAGTCTCAACCTGGAGCGCGAAACCGGGTCGACCGGCATCAGCGGTGGATGCGGATAGCGTTCGTCGAGGTATTCGGTGACCACCCAGGTCCCGTAGACCACGAGGTCCCGATCGACCAGGGTGGGCGGCTCGCCGTAAGGGCTGAGCTCGGCAAGGTCGCCTATCGCCGAACGGTCCTGTTCGATATGGATGATCTCGACGTTCAGTCCCTTCTCGGCGAGAACGACCCGGACACGGTGGCTGTCCAGGCAGTTTTCGGAGGAATACATGGTCATCATGAGCTGGGGTGCCTCTCGGTTGCACTGCACGGGTCCGGCGACGATTCAAGCCGAGGCGTGCCCCCGGAACCGGGGCGCGCGGATGGGTCATGCCGGGTAGTCCAGGCGGATGGGGCCGAACGGCATATCACTTTTTGACGTCCCGCCAGTATTCCTTGTACAGCAACCAGGACAGGAACGTGAACACCACCAGGAAGAGAAGCACCCATATGCCCATGCTCTCGCGCTTGAGCACCGCGGGTTCGCCGAGGTAGGTCATGAACGCCACCAGGTCGCGCAGCGCCTGGTCGTATTCGGCCGGCGTCATCAGTCCTTCCTGGTCGATTTCGAGCTCGGCGATGCGGGAGTGCTCCTCACCGCTCTCGTCGGTGTAGGTTTCCATCACGGGTCGCTGGATGCCCTGCAGTTCCCAGAGAACGTTGGGCATGGATGCATTGGCCAGCACCGTGTTGTTCCAGCCGTCCTCTGTCAGGTAGAAGCCCTTGAGGAACGAATAGATCCAGTCTTCGCCCCGGGAGCGCGAGGTCAGCGTCAGGTCGGGCGGTTTTTTGCCGAACCACTGCTCGGCGTCTTCGGGCATCGCGGCGATCATGTAATCGGTGATTTCGCGATTTCCGAGCACCAGGTATTCGTTCACCTGTTCTTCGGTGAGATCGAGGTCCCGAGCCAGGCGCTGGTAGCGCATGTACTGCGCCGAGTGGCACGAGTGGCAATAGTTCATGAACATCGCCGCGCCGCGCTGTACCGAGGCCAGGTTGTGCACGTTCGAACCCGCCTGCTCCAGGTCCTCGCCGCCGCCGGCCGGCCATGCAAGGCTGGATGCCGCCAGCAACGCGATTGAGAAAGCTATTCGAATCATTTGGTTACCCGTTCCGGTTCCGGCCTGGTTTTTTCATATTTGGTCACGAAGGGCATCAGGATGAAGAATGCGAAGTACGCGAACGTCCAGATGCGCGACTCGATCGTCTGGGCATGGGTGCCTTCACCCATGCCGAGCATGCCGAGCCGGATGAAGGTGATGGCGAATACCGCCAGCAGAATCTTGCTGCCCAGGCCCTTGTAGCGGATCGACTTGACCTTCGAGCGATCCAGCCAGGGCAGGATGAACAGCACCATGATCGCCATCCCCATCAGGATGACGCCGGCAAGCTTGTCCGGCACGGCGCGCAGAATCGCGTAATACGGCGTGAAGTACCAGACGGGCACGATATGCGGCGGCGTGACCAGCGGATCGGCCGGGTTGAAGTTGTCGGGCTCCAGGAACAGGCCGCCGAATTCGGGCGCGTAGAAGATCACGAAGGCGAACAGGGTCAGGAAAACGCCTACGCCGAAGATGTCCTTGACCGTGTAGTACGGGTGGAACGGGATGGCGTCCAGCGGCCGACCCTGGCTGTCCTTGTTCTTCTTGACTTCGATGCCGTCGGGATTGTTCGAGCCCACCTCGTGCAGCGCCGCAAGGTGAAGGACCACAAGCGCCAGAAGCGCAAGCGGAACGGCGATCACGTGCAGCGCGAAGAAGCGGTTCAGCGTGGCGTCGGAAACGAAGAAATCGCCCCGAATCCATTCCACCAGTGCGTCGCCGACCACCGGGATCGCGCCGAACAGCGAGATGATGACCTGGGCGCCCCAGTACGACATCTGGCCCCAGGGCAGTACGTAGCCCATGAATGCCTCTGCCATCAACACCAGGTAGATGAGAACGCCCAGCACCCATACCAGTTCGCGCGGCGATTTGTAGGAGCCGTACATCAGGCCGCGGAACATGTGAAGGTAGACCACGATGAAGAAGAACGAGGCGCCGGTCGAGTGCATGTAGCGGATCAACCATCCCCATTCCACGTCGCGCATGATGTACTCGACGGACGCGAAGGCTTCGGCCGCGTCCGGCTTGTAGTGCATGGTCAGGAAGATGCCGGTGAGGATCTGGATGGCCAGCACCAGCATCGCCAGCGAGCCGAAGAAGTAAAAGAAGTTGAAGTTCTTCGGTGCGTAATATTCGCTGATGTGTGCCTTCCAGAACGACGAGACCGGAATGCGTTCGTCGATCCAGGCGCCGACATTGGAGAGCTGGCGCGAAATGTTGCTTGCGGGTTTGGCCATGGTCAAACAGCTCCTTCAGAGTGCACACCAATCATGACATGCTCGTCGTCAACAAAACTGTAAGGCGGCACGATCAGGTTGGTCGGTGCCGGTACCCCGCTGTAGACCCTGCCTGCCAGATCGAACTTGGATTTGTGGCACGGGCAGAAGAACCCGCCTTTCCAGTTCTGCTCGAACGGCTGCGCCCCGACTTCCGGAATGAACTCCGGCACGCAGCCCAGGTGCGTGCAGTGCATGTTGATCACGAGGTACTCGGGCTTGATTGCGCGATAGAGATTGCTCGCGTAGGGCGGCTGCTGCGCTTCGTTCTCGGACGAGGGGTCGGCCAGCTGGTCGTTGACATCGGGCAGGTTTTCAATCATCTGCTCCGTGCGCCGCAGAATGCCTATGGTCTGGCCGCGCCACTGCAGGCGGATCAACTGGCCGGGCTCGAGATCGCCGATGAAGGCTTCGACCGGCGCGCCGATCACGCGCGCCCGGGCGCTGGGCTTCCAGGACGCCAGGAACGGCCAGGCCGCGAAGCCGGCGCCGACTGCTCCGACCGCGCCTGTGCCGGCGAGCAGCAGCATGCGGCGACCCTTGTCGGCTTTCGGTTCGACGGACGCAAGCGATTGTTTGTCGGACATGAACGATAACTCCTGAATCGGAACGGCAATTCCCGTTCACCAAAAGCCGCCGCGAACTCGGCGACGGCCGGAAGCCACCGCTGCAGCGCAGCGGCGCGGGCAAACCGTAATTTTACCGAATTTTAATCCGTTTCTGTTTCACCGATGGTCTGCTTCTGGTCGACGACATCGAAGGAAGCGGGGAAAAGCGGCTCATATACCTCTAAAATACTGTATCAACCGAATTTTTGCCGGACCATGAAGCGAATCGTACAATTTCTCCTGCAGGCCGCGGTGCTCGGCCTGGCGTTCGCCTTCGTACTGGTCTGGTTTCGTCCGGGGCTGCTCGCGCCGGAGAATGGCGAAAACGGCGTCTCGGTGGTCCGCTCCTATGCCGACGCAGTCAACCGCACGGCGCCCTCGGTCGTCAGCATCTATACCCGCACCATGGTCAGCGAACCGATGATCCGCGAAGGCGCCGATCCGCTGTTTCAGCGTCTCTACCGCGATCGACGGGTGCTCAGACCGCGCAGCGGGCTGGGTTCTGGGGTAATCGTATCGGCCGACGGGCTGATCCTGACGACCGCGCACGTGATCAACGGGGTCGACAACATCTTCGTGGCGCTGTTCGACGGCGGGGTGGCCGAAGCGCGTGTGATCGGGACCGACCCGGGGACCGACCTGGCCGTTCTCAAGGTCGATCTGGACGATCTTCCGGTCGCCAGCTTCGATACCGAGACCCAGCATCGGCCGGGCGACGTCGTGCTTGCCATCGGAAACGCGTTCGGCCTGAACCACACCGTCACCGCGGGAATCATCAGCGCGACCGGGCGCGGCGACCTGAACCTGACCGCCTTCGAGGATTTCATCCAGACCGATGCGGCGATCAATTCCGGCAACAGCGGGGGCGCGCTGATCAATGTCGACGGCGAGGTCATCGGCATCAATTCGGCCTCGCTGAGCCAGGAAACCGGCGCCCAGGGCATCAGCTTCGCAATTTCGGCCCGGCTGGCGACCGAAGTCCTGCGCCAGATCGTCGAATACGGCAGCGTGCGGCGCGGCTGGATGGGCGCAAACGTCATCGACCCGCCGCTGGTGGTGCTGGAAGGCGAGGATCAGCCCGTCGGGGTGCAGATTTCTCAGATTTACCGCGGCGGCCCGGCCTGGCAGTCCGGCCTGCGGCCCGGGGACATCCTGCTTTCGGCCGACGGCGCGCCGGTGGGCACGGCGCGGGAATTCACCCTCGCCATCGCCGAGCAGGCGCCGGGCACAGAAGTCGAGCTGGTGGCGTCGAGAAACGGGCAGCGGTTCACGACGTCGGTGACGTTGATCCAGCAGCCGCCTCTCCAGGGATGACGGTAGTCGGTAGTCGGTAGTCGGAAAAAACCCTTCGCCGCCGATACTTCTGGATTTTGTGGGAGCGGGCTCCGGCCGCGATCGGTGATGTATTCATCGGCGCCAGAGCCGCCTCCCACAGCAGCAGTGTCGCTTCGACGGTTCGTCGCTTGGTGGTTTCAAAACGACAAGACGACAAAACGACCATGCGACAACCCGACTCGTCAACGAACCGCATTTCCGACTACCGACCACTGACTACCGACTACCGTTTTTCCGGCAGCGGATTTAACCCGCCTCATTGACCACCCGCTCGTAGCGAGGCGCTGTCAGGCCTTCGGCAGCGTCACGCCGCGCTGTCCCTGGTATTTCCCGGCCCGGTCGGCGTAGCTGGTTTCGCATTCCTCGTCCGATTCCAGGAACAGGAACTGGGCCACGCCCTCGTTGGCGTAGATGCGTGCCGGCAGCGGGGTGGTGTTGGAGAACTCCAGCGTCACGTGGCCCTCCCATTCCGGCTCCAGCGGCGTGACGTTGACGATGATGCCGCAGCGCGCGTAGGTGGATTTTCCGAGGCAGATGGTCAGGACGTTGCGCGGAATCCGGAAGTATTCGACCGTGCGCGCCAGCGCAAACGAGTTCGGCGGAATGATGCAGGCCTCGCCCTTGAAGTCGACGAAGCTGTTCTGGTCGAAATGCTTGGGATCGACGATCGCGGAATTGATGTTGGTGAAGATCTTGAATTCGTCCGCGCAGCGCACGTCGTAGCCGTAGCTGGAGGTGCCGTAGGACACCAGCTTGCGGCCCTCGCGCTCCCGGACCTGGCCCGGTTCGAACGGCTCGATGAGTCCGCATTCTTCGGCCATGCGGCGGATCCAGCGATCTGATTTTATGGTCATGGTGGGTTCGAGAGCTCTGTTGGTTCAGTCGGTAATCGTGATCTTCGGCATGCGGATCTCGGTATTGAGCGCCTGGCGGGCCAGCCTTCCGGCCGTCCGCCGCGCGATTTCGCGAAAGCGCAACGATGCGGGATCGTCCGGATTCGCCGCAACGACCGGCGCCCCTTCGTCGGTGGAGCGTCCCAGCGAGGATTCCAGCGGCAATTCGCCCAGCAGCGGCAGGCCGGTCTCGGTGGCCATGCGCTGGCCGCCGCCGCGGCCGAACACGGCTTCTTCGAAACCGCAGTTGGAGCACACGTGCGTACTCATGTTTTCGACGATGCCCAGGACCGGCACCTTGACCTTGCGAAACATCGCCACCGCGCGCCTGACGTCGTCCAGCGCCACGTCCTGGGGCGTGGTCACGATGATGGCGCCGGCCACCGGGATTCTCTGCGCCAATGTGAGCTGTACGTCGCCGGTGCCGGGCGGCAGGTCGATGATCAGGTAGTCCAGGTCCTGCCACAGCGTTTCGGCCAGCATCTGGCTGAGCGCCTGGGTCGCCATCGGACCGCGCCAGATCATTGCCTGGTCCACATCCACGAGCACGCCGATGCTCATCGCCTGGATGCCGTGCGCGCGCATGGGGAGGATTCGCTTGTCTTCGGTGGTCTCCGGGCGCCCGGAAAGTCCGAGCATGCGCGGCTGGCTGGGGCCGTAGATATCGGCGTCGAGCACGCCGACCTCGGCGCCTTCGGCGCGCAGCGCAAGCGCCAGGTTGGCCGCCACCGTGGACTTGCCCACGCCGCCCTTGCCGGAGGCCACGGCAATGATGTTCTTGACGCCCCTGATCGGTTTGAGCCCGCCCTGGACCGCATGAGAAGCAAGCTGCTGGCCGATTTCCACGGTCACATTCTCGACCGCGTCGAAATCGCGCAGCCGGGCGGTCACGATGCGCTCGAGCTCCCCGTGCCAGCCGCGCGCCGGGTAGCCCAGGCGGATGTCGACCGCCACGTTGCCGCCCGATACCGCGACGCCGCGCACGGCATCGCCGAGCGGGGCGCCGGTGTTGGGGTCCTCGACCTGGCGCAGTTCGTCCTTGAGTTGTTCGTTGTCGGCTTGCGGCATGGGGTGGTCGGTCTCCGTCGAATCGGGAACTGTTCTTCAGTTCGGGTGGAAGGGAATCTACTTGACCCGCGTCGGCTTCGTGGTTCTGCGCGACATCGCCGCGGTCAGGATCAGCCTGATCGATTCCTCGAACGGCATGTCTATGGGCTCCAGCCACTCGCGCGGCACGAAGATCGTGTAGCCGGCCACCTGGTAACTCAGCGGCAGGTAGACGGCCACCTCGCCTTCCTCGCCGAACGGCAGCTCGGAAAAGTCCTCACGCGTGACGAAGCCCATGATGCCGATCTTGAGGTCCGGGTGGCGCACCATCACGGCCTGGCCGAAACGGTTGCCGTCGTCGCTCGAGAAATAGTCGACGAAGTCCTTGGTGGCGCGAAATACCGATTTGACCACCGGCATGCGGTCGAGAACGCCTTCGCCCAGGTCGATGAGCTTGCGAAACAGCCAGACCTGGCTGAGCAGCCCGATTGCCATGACCAGCGCAATGCCGCCGAACAGGCCCATGCCGCGGATATACCAGTTGTCGGGGAGTACCAGCTTGATCAGGTAGCCCACGCCGTTCTCGGCGAGACCGGCCAGCCACAGCACGATCAGCAGCGTGAGCGCGATCGGGATGATCGTCGCCAGGCCTTTCAGGAACAGCCTCACCAGGCGCTGTACCGTCGATTGCTCTTCGTTGTCGACGTTTGTCACTTCAGGTCGTCTATCTTGCGGGCCAGCGATTCACGGTCGTCGGTGACCAGGCGCTCGAGGGTGCGAACCCGTGATTCCAGCCGCTCCAGTTCCTGCTTTTGCTGGCCGGACTCGACGCCGGCGCGCGCGTCGCGGCGCGCGCCAAGCCAGTGCTGGGTAATGCGAACCACGGCCCAGATGGCGAACACGGCAACGATGGCGGAATAAATGTTCATTGGAAGGTACCGATTACGGGTCCTGGGGCGGATTGTATCGCGATAGCCGGTCCTGGTCCGACGCAGTCCGCATCGGTCGCCATCCGTCGGCTGGCTCAGGGCGCGCTTTCCGGCAGCTTCGGCTGTGCGTACTCCCGCTCGCCGCGATGAAGCAGCCGCATCCGTTCCATCAGGTAGCACAGACAGTCCTGGCGCACCGCCTCGACTTCCGTGGTGAGCATTGCAGGCATGCCCGAGCGCTGCATGACCAGCTCGCCGTCGGTCACCCGGAACCAGGCATCGGTGCGGTCCTGGCCGTCGGTATCGAACGCCCGCAGCATTGCGCCGTTTCGGGTCGCGCGCGCCAGCCGGGTGCCCGGCGGCAGCTCGGTGAAGTTCAAGCGATCCAGGCGAGCCTCGAACCGGATGTCCACGTCCGGCCCGGATTCGCCGAACAGGAATGTCAACTCGTCGGGCACCCTGACTACCGTCGTGACCTGGAACAGGTCGATATCCTCCGGGTGCGGCAGTTGATCTGAAAGCTGGTCGAGGTTCAGCGCATTTTCGAGATATGCCATTGCATGGTCGGTTCCGCTGCGCTTTCCCGGCGGACCGCATTCGAGCGTGACCGATGGACAGAACTCGGCGAATGCCGCCGATTGCACCCCGGCCGGCTCGGTGAAATAGACCACGGTTCGTGAAAAGCGGCTGGCCAGGTTCAGCGCCCGCGGATCGATTCGGTTGACCGCGGCATAATGCGGGTTCTCGCCGGTATTGTTGTGGATGTCGATGCTGGCGAACGGCTTCAGCGCCCGGGCGTGGTCGCGCACGCTGGCGAGCATGCCGTGCCACGGCGTTTCCGGATGCCGCGAGCCGGGCCAGCAGCGGTTCATGTCGGGCTGGTCGGGCAGGTATCGCCGGCCGGCCGCGGCGGCGTCTATGTTGCCGATGAAAAGCGTCATGCTGCGCGGCAGCGGATCACGCTGGTAGCGTCCCGAAAGAAGCCGTCTCACCGCGTCCCAGCCCGAGACTTCGTTGCCGTGCTGGAGCACCGACACGAAAAGGGGGTTGGGTTTGCGGCCCGGCAGGTGAATCAGCGTGGGCCCGTCCAGGTGTCTGGCCAGTGCCGTGGCGGGGTGCTGCAAAAGCCTCGAAGGCAGGTGGTCCAGGATGACGGGTTGCATATGCGCGGCTTGATCCTCTGATAGCATCCCTACCAGCATAAGTGATCCGAATCGATGAAGTGAGAGGTCGCTCTTGATTCCGGCCGGGGTTGTCCCCAATCCGACGAACATCGTCAAGCAGGCGTGGAGAACAAAATAAAATGATCGAAGCCAGGAAGTTGACCCGGTGCTACGGCGATTTCACCGCCGTGGACCGCTTGAGTTTCACGGTGGAGCCCGGCACCGTTCTCGGGTTCCTCGGACCCAACGGCGCCGGCAAATCGACCACGATGAAGATGCTGACCGGCTTTCTTCCACCGACCTCGGGCAGCGCTTCGATCCACGGCCACGACATCGTGACCGATTCGCTGGCGGCCCGTCGCCTGATCGGTTATCTGCCCGAGGGCGCCCCGCTTTACGGTGAACTGAGCGTTCTGCGCTTTCTCGAGTTCGTTGCCGGTGCGCGCGGTTACCGTGGCGCAGAGGCGAGCAAGCGGGTCGAGCAGGTCATCGAGCGCCTGCAGCTCGACGAAGTGCGGATGCAGACCATCGAAACGCTTTCCAAGGGCTTCAAGCGCCGCGTGGGCCTGGCCCAGGCAATCATTTCCGATCCGCCCGTGCTGGTGCTCGACGAGCCCACCGACGGCCTGGATCCGAACCAGAAGCAGCAGGTCCGGCGACTGATCCGCGAAATGGCGCCGGACAAGATCATCATCATTTCCACGCACATCCTCGAAGAAGTCGACGCCCTGTGTACGCGCGCCATGATCATCGCGCGGGGCAAGCTGCTGGCCGACGACAGTCCGGCTTCGCTGCTGGCCCGTTCGCGCTATGCCCGCGCGGTCAGCCTGGCCTGCGACGATCTGCAGGGTGCGGCCTCGGCGCTTAGCGAATTGCCCGAAGCCGGGGAGGTCGAGATCCGGCGCGGCCTGGTCACCGCGTTTCCGTCGGGCCAGGGCGACCTGTTCCAGGCTGTCTCCAGGCTGTCACGCGATCGCGGCTGGCGCGTCTCCCGGATGCAGCTGGAAGCCGGCCGGCTCGAAGACGTGTTCCGAAGCATCACGCGCGACGAATCGACGGAGGAAGCGGCATGAGCGGTCGATTCTCGAATCTTTCGGTCATCTTCCGGCGCGAACTGGCGAGTTACTTCGCCACGCCGGTGGCCTACGTGTTCATCGTGATATTCCTGATCATGGCCGGTGCGTTCACCTTTTATCTGGGCAATTTCTACGAGCGCGAGATCGCCGACCTGCAGTCGTTCTTCCAGTTCCATCCGTGGCTTTACCTGTTCCTGGTGCCGGCCATCGGCATGCGGCTGTGGGCCGAGGAGCGCAAGTCCGGCACGGTCGAACTGCTGCTGACGCTGCCGGTGACGGCCACCGAGGCGGTGCTTGCAAAATTCCTGGCCGCGTGGATATTCGTCGGCCTGGCGCTGGCGCTGACCTTTCCGATATGGCTGACGGTCAACGTGCTGGGCAACCCGGACAACGGCGTGATCGTGGCCGGCTACCTCGGCAGCTGGCTGATGGCCGGCGGCTTCCTTGCGATAAGCGCGTGCATCTCGGCGCTGACCCGCAACCAGGTCGTGGCCTTCATCATCTCGGTAGTGGTGTGCTTCGGTTTTCTGCTTTCGGGGCTGCCGATGGTGCTCGACGTGTTCCGCGGATGGCTGCCGCAGACGGTTGTCGACGCGGTCGCCAACCTGAGTTTCCTGGGACACTTCAATTCAATCTCCCGCGGGGTCGTCGACCTTCGCGACCTGGTGTACTTCGCCCTGGTGATCGGTTTCTGGCTGACGGCCAACAGAATCCTGGTTGAAATCAAGAAGGCGCAATAGTCATGAAAAACATCTATTCAACCAGCGCCCTGGCCGTGCTGGCCGTCCTGTTCATCGTCCTGGCCATGCTCAGCGGCATCGTGTTCAAGGGCTGGCGGCTGGACCTGACCGAGAACAATCTCTACACCCTGTCGGAGGGGACGGTCAACATCGCCGAGTCGCTTGACCAGGAAATTCGCCTTCGCCTTTACTTCAGTGACTCGGCCAGCGAGGACCTGCCGCAGATTCGCAGCTACGCAGAGCGCGTCTGGGAACTGATGCAGGAACTGGCCGCGCAATCAGAAGGCATGATAGAGCTCGAACGCATCGACCCCGAGCCCTTCTCGGAGGCCGAGGACGACGCGGCGCGCTACGGCCTGGAGGCGGTGCCGCTCAACCAGGCCGGCGACGTTCTTTACCTGGGCATCGTCGGCACCAATGCCGTGGACGGCCTGGAGGTCCTGCCGTTCCTGTCACCGAATCGCGAAGCCTTCCTGGAATACGACCTGGCGCGCATGGTCTCGACCCTTTCCAGCCCCGATCTGCCGCGGGTCGGGCTGATCAGCGGGCTTCAACTGTCCGGCGGATTCGACATGCAGACCGGCCAGCGCACGCCGAGCTGGGCGGTCTACGATCAATGGAGCGAGTTGTTCGACCTGACCCCCATCGAACCCGGCGCGGCGGAACTGCCGCCCGATCTCGATGCGCTGGTGGTGGTGCATCCGAAGAACCTGTCGGACGACATGATGTTTTCAATCGACCAGTTCGTGCTCGGCGGCGGGCGCCTGCTGGCCTTCGTCGACCCCTACGCCGAGGCCGACCCCGGCGACAACCCGAACGATCCGGCATCGAGATTCATGGCCGAACGGTCCTCGACCCTGGGGCCGCTGTTCGAAGCCTGGGGCATCGCGATGGATACCGAGCAGTTCGTGGCCGATCTGGGGCGGGCGCTGCAGGTGACCGTCCAGCAGGGCCAGCCGCCGGTGCGGCACCCCGCAATCCTCGGGCTGACCGGGTCGGACCTGAGCGAGCGGGACATCGTCACCGGCGACCTGAACACCGTGAACGTCGCCAGCGCCGGCGCGCTCGAGAACCTCGAGGAGAGCTCCGGGCCCACGGTCGAATGGCTGATGCAGTCCAGCGAACGTTCGGGCCTGCTTGCCACGGAACGCCTGCGCATGGCCGCCGATCCTTCGGCACTGATCGACGAGATCGGGCTGGACGACCGGCGCTACACCCTGGCCGCCCGCCTGACCGGGGAGGCAGAAACGGCGTTCCCGGACCGCATCGGCGACGTCGGCCGGGCCAGCGGCATCGTCAACGCGATCGTCGTTGCCGATACCGACCTGCTGGCCGACAACATGTGGGTGCAGCGCCAGAGCTTCCTCGGCAGCGTCATTCTCAACCCGTTCGCCGACAACGGCGCGCTGGCCGTCAATGCACTGGAAAACCTGCTTGGCAACGCCGACCTGATCAGCATTCGCAGCCGCTCGACCTCCACCCGCACCTTCGACCTGGTCGAGGACCTCAGGCGCCAGGCCGAAGCGCGGCTGCGCGAAACCGAGCAGCGATTGGAAGCCGAATTGCGTGAAACCGAGAATCGCCTGACCCAGCTGCAGCAGGGGCGCGGCGATTCCGACATGAGCATCCTGACGCCCGAGCAGGAAGCCGAGATCGACCGATTCATGGAGCAGCGCCTGGAAATTCGTCAACAGCTTCGCCAGGTGCGGCGCGAACTCGACGAGGAAATCGAGGCCCTGGGCACCCGGATCAAGATCATCAACATCATGCTGGTGCCGCTGCTGGTCACGATCATCGCGCTGTTCGTGGCCTGGCGGCGTCGCCGGCAGCAGCATGGAGCCAACAAGCCATGAACAGAAACCGATTCCTGATGCTGGTCGCGGTCACGCTGGCCGCGGCGGTGCTGGTGTTCGTGCTCGACCGGTCCGGCGATTCCGGGACCGGAGAGATGCCCGCCACGCTGTTGCCGGGGCTGCAGGGCACGGTCAACGAGCTCGCCGCCATCGACATCGTGGCCCCCGGCGGTCGGATCGCGGTCAGCCTGCGGCGTGACGAGGAACGCTGGCGCGTCTCCGAGCGAGACGGCTACGAAGCCGATTTCGCCCAGGTGCTCGACCTGCTGCGCACGCTCGCCGATCTCGGCGTCGAAGAACCAAGGACCGACAACCCGGATTGGTACGCCCACCTTGGCGTGCAGGACGTCTCCCGACCCGATGCGACCGGCCGCCGGATCGACTTCCCCGGCCGCGAGATCTCGTCGGTGATCATCGGCCAGGTCGATCCGTCGGGCGAGGGCAGCTACGCCCGCGTCGCCGAAGAAGCTCAGAGCTGGCTGCTGGATGCCGTTGTCGAGGTGCCGGTGGATCCGGTCGCCTGGCTGGAATCCGGCATCATGGATATTCCGTCGGCCGATATCGCCCAGGTCGTGATTCGCCACGCCGACGGCGAAGTGGTCAGGATCGATCGCGCCGGCGAAGAGGAGCCTTCTTTCGTGCTGCGCGACGTACCCCAAGGCCGCGAGGCCGGCGGCGAATGGAAGCGCAACGCGATCGCGAATGGACTTCGCGCGCTCAACCTCGAAGACGTCCGGCGGTTCCAGCCGCCCGCGCCCGAGGACGCGACCCGCGTGCTGTTCACGACCGTCGACGGCCTGAACTTCGTCGCCGACCTGTTCGAAGCCGACGACGCTCACTGGGTGCACTTCACGGTATCGGCCGAGAATTCCGTTTCGGGCGAAGCATCCGCCGACGGCGACGAAGCGGGCTCGGATGAGCCTGCCGGCGCGGACGATGCCGAGAACGTCGACGAAAAAGGTGAAGAAGACGCCGAAAATCAGCGCCTGGTCAACGCCGTGGCGGTCGACGCCAGGCTCTCGCCCTGGATGTTCGCGATCCCCGAGCGCCGCTACGACGATCTGACCCAGCGGATGGAAGACCTGCTCGAACCCGTCGAAGAGGCGGAGTAGGTCGCGGCGCATGGCCCGGCGCGCCTCTTGATGGCGCGCCCCGTTGAATTAATGAAGACGACCGTCCGGGTCGGGTTCGGCGGGACGGAATTCTCGGAATCGCTCACGATCTGCTCCGGTGTCCGGCACCATCATGCGTGGCGCTGCTCCGCTTCAAGAGGACCCGCGGGGACGGTCTCCTCCCGCCGGGCGAGCCACGACAGCGCGCCGGCATAGGCATCGATGATCACGTGCAGGATGATCGACAACAGCAGGCTGCCACTGGCCACGAAGAATCCCGCCAGCAAGAGGCCGATTGCCGCGGTGCGGATCACGCCGGCGAGCCCCTGATAGGCGTGCATGAGTCCGAAAATGACGCTGCTCAAGATCATGGCGCCCCAGATCGGCATGACGCCGTCCAGCCACTGCATCAGGAAGCCTCGATACAGCAATTCCTCGCAGATACCCGCCGCGAGCGAAACCGGACCGATGAACCAGATTGCCTCGCGACGGGTGGCGGGCAGCATCCATGCCAGTGGTTGCAAGGCATCGGCCGTCTGCTTGCGGATCGCCGGGTCCCGCGCAACCGAGCGCAGGGACGCCGCCAGGTAGAGCGTCAGCAGGATCAGCACCGCCACGGCGAGCAGCCGGCCGATCTCCGGCGCGTCGCGGACGGTGAGTTCCGCGACCGACAGTCCGCCCGTCCAGTACAGGGCCAGCAACGCCAGGGTAGGAAGCCAGAGCTGGATGCAGGTGGTCCGGTAGGCGGCGACTTTTCCGGCCGGGTCGGCCTGGAGACGGGCGCGATACGCCGGCCCCCTCCGGAATTCCCAGGCGGGGGCCAGGACGATCAGAAGCGCCAGCAGCAGCCATTCAATGAGTTGCATCGGTGTCGTCTCCAAGATAGGCGAGCAGCGCTCGCTTGAGTTCGTGTGTGAAATCGGCGTCGGACAGCTCGATCGAGCGCGCGTCGAAAAGTAGTCGCGTCTGCGCCTGCGTGACCAGTCCGGTCAGTCCGATGGGCACCGCGATCTCCGGCCGGGGATGGCGAATCTCGTCCCGGCAGGCCAGCAGCCAGTCGGCGTAGTAGCGCAGCGTGCGCTCACCGCTCTCGATCTGCTCGGATGACTGCGCGTTGTCGGCCGAATACTGGCGCGCGACCAGCGCTCTCATCAGGTGGTGGTGTTGCTGATAGGACTGGACCAGGCTGTCGACAAAGGCGTCCACGCGCCCGCACAGGCCGATGCCCCGCCATTTCGATTCCTCGACGAAGGACTCGATCGCCTCGAACTGCTGTCGATGGATCCAGTCGAGCAGAACGGGCAACAGCGCGTCCTTGCTCGAGAAGCGCTTGTAGAAAGCGCCGACGGAGGTGTGGGCTTCGGAGACGATATCGGCGACCGAAATGGCCTCGAACGGCCGGTCCGCCAGCAGGCGGACGGTCGCCTCGAAGATTCTCTCGACGGTGGCGCGGGCGCGCGCCTGGCGGGGTGGCTGGTAGCTGCTCATGGCTGCAATTGTGCAGACCGAAAAAGAGAATGGCAATCTACAAAAGCTTTCAGTCGGGTCTATGCAGCGGTAATTCGCTCACACGCCGCGACGGCGCTCCAGGCAGCCCGGCGGCTCCCGATCCGGATCTCCATACAGCCAAAGGGGCACGCCCGGCGAGGTGGCCGTACACGTTGTTCCCTCGAAAAAAGGCATCAACCACGAAGGGCACGAAGAGCACGAAGGAAGGCAGGCCAGAAGCGTAGGTCGGATTAGCGAAGCGTTATCCGACAATTCGGCTGGCCGTCATCCCGGACCGGGGCCCCGCAGCCCGCGATCCGGGACCTTGCGACAAATGCGAGACGGTTACCACATCGGTTAGGTGGGTTGTCTCCCGGTGATTTGCCGATTGGCGGCTTCGATGCCGGATTCGGTGGCCGTTACTCGCTTCAGTTCGACGCGTGGCGAGGCCTTCAGCGAGCAACGCCCGCCGAATCCTCCCGATGTGCAACACACGCGGACTCCGTGCTTAATAAGTGACTGTCCGATATCATCGTGCAACTCAAAAAATTCACTGCTCGAATCCATCGATAAAAATAACGTTACTTGTGCCAATCAGGTCTACTGAGGTAGGACCATTTTCTGCATTTGATTCGGCGCGTACCCGCGCGAGTCTGACACCAGGCTCGGTTGGGGCGAACCGGACAGAAAAAACACACGATTCACTGGGAGACATTTGAGCGGCATTGCAATCGTTGGATTCAATACTGAAATCGCTAAGGTGGGCCCCCTTAACCGAAAGCTCGCTCAATCCAAGAACACCCGTCCCGACATTCGTAAGGGAAACAGGTCTAATTGCAGAGCCTCCAGATTCAACATCCCCGAAATCCAACCTAGCTGGAGTTAGCTGAGCTATTGGGATTTCCGCCGGCCCTGTAATACCACCGAGGACGACAAACGCCGATCCAGCCTCCGGTGCCGTATTCGAGTCAGCACTAGGAGCGCCAACCAATAGGTCATTGAAACCGTCATTATTGAAGTCGCCAAGTCCGCTTAGGGAGGTTCCGGCATCGTCTAAATGAGATTCAGCAACTATTGAGAATCCAGTGCCATCGACCAAGTCGTCGGTGGTCATAAAAGACGGGAAGCCACCGGAAATATCGACTGATCGCCCGAAAATCACAAAGCTTCTTCTGGTAACCCCGGATTTATCCGCACCGACCAGTACGTCAGAGAAACCGTCTCCATTCATATCCTCGACAAAGCCAATGGCACCGCCTAAGCGATTGTTCTGAAAAACTCCATCTATGCGGAATCCGATAGATCCGTCTACATCACCAAGATTCAGGGCCGTCGGAAATGGATCAATGGATACGTTCTTGCCATAGATTATGAATAAACTCCCAACATCGTTTATCCCATTGCGATCCACATTGGGAACGCCAATTGCAAAATCGCCAATCCCGTCACCATTGATGTCGCCCGCTCCACTCACTGCTGCACCAGAATAGGTCCACGACTGTAGCTCACCGTCAATACGAAAGCCCGTGCCGATCAAGTTTGCCAACTCGATCTTTTCTGGAAAGCCGCCGGTTGCTGAGACATCTCTTCCAAAAATCACATAACTGCTTCCTGCATTCTGCACGGAATTGGGGGAGGCTCTCTTCGCTCCAATGACGAGATCATCGACACCGTCGCCGTTTACATCGCCAGCTACGCTGACAGAGCCGCCAGATGTTGAAGATTCTTCCCCGTCAATCCGGAATCCGTTGCTGCCGTTCAAGTCAGAAAGAGTAAAGACTGAAGGGAAAGCGCCAGATAAACTCGTGTCTCTTCCGAATATTACGTAACTGCTGCCTGCATTAGGAGAATTATTAGGCCAAGCCCAAGGTGCTCCGATGATGATATCGGTGAAACCGTCTGAATTTACATCGCCGGCAGAGCTAACCGCACTTCCGGCCTGCCCTTGGCCTACTTCTCCATTAATCCGGAAGCCATCGTTTCCATCAAGATTTGCCAAGTCGAGCTCGGCCGGAAACGGTCCGGCTTCGGAAACATTGACTCCAAAGACCACATATGCGCTTCCGCTTTCTACGAACTGGTCATCATTTGGATTCGCTCCTGGAGCGCCAATGAGCAAATCATCGATCCCGTCGCCGTTAATGTCACCAACCGCAGCAACGGACCTGCCCGTTGAGTCATTTGGTGATACCCCATTCATTCGGAAGCCAGTTTCTCCGTCTAGGTCAGATACACTTACAGTCTGCGTTATAGTCCCTTGCGTAGATGCGTCACGCCCAAAAATCACAAACGCAGCACCGGCGCCGAATGCTTCAGGAGCGTCGGCCCCCGGCGAACCAATAAGCACGTCAGGAATGCCGTCCGCATTAAAGTCGCCACCGCCGCTTACCGATAGTCCGGTCATATCGTCCTCGTTTGAGCCATCTATCCGAAATCCATTTGGTCCCGATAGCTCATTGAGGGATACATTGCGGAAAAATATCTCCGCATCGCACAGATCTGGAGTAACTAGATAGGCTACTGAGGCGAGAACAGCTAACTTGCGCAGGTCAATTCTCGCGCGAACGCTGAGAATATCGGAAATTATCGCTTTTATATTGATTTTCATGTCGGCCACTCTGACCCGCTGGAACCGGTCAATATGGCTTGCGCGCTAACGCAACCGCCCCTGGGAAGCGCTAAGTCAGTGGGAGTGAGCGCTATCAAGAATTGATGCGTCCATCGAAGAAAGTAAAAATATCCGATTATTTGAAGCATGCGCCTTCACGAAACTCCATGGCCAAAACGGAGTCCCAGAGATATTGCGAAGCCTCATCAAATGGGGCAGTTACATCATGAGTCTTTCCGTCGGGCTGGATATAAGTGATCGTATCGAGTTTTCCGTCCTGCGAATAGTCAAGCATTTCTATCGCGATTGCGTGACTGGACGCGTTCCCTAGTTCTTCCTGAGTGCCTACATAGACAGTCGTTTCGATCAACACGCTGTTTTTTTCGGTCAACGAAATGATTGCTGACTGCATTTCCCCGGTCTGGACTCTCCACTGCACTTTTTCAGGCTCGTCCTGTATACAGCGAATTAATTCTGGATACATCTCTGGTACCACAGACGATACAAAGTGCGCCCGAGGGTTTCCTTCTGATTTAGACTTCGATTCATATTGAGGTCCAAATATCAGATTCATAACAGACCACTCCGTCTTTGCTATCCCAAAGATCACTGCAGAAATTACGATTGCTCCAATCATTAAGGCCTTAATTTTCTCCATCCCTATCTCTTTTTGGTTTTAAACGTTTGAGCTAAGCAGCGGCTTTATAGCGCGGCGAAAGATCGGACCGCCCGAGGAACGGCAGGACCGGGAAGAACTTAAACAAAGTATAAGACAAAGTAGAAAATTCGTGCGGATGCAGCGCGACGAATGGCGTCTACATGTAGCCGGAATCCTGCCTTTGTGCTTGATTTTACTGGATAAACGGGGATTTAGACTGTATACTAATATAGTCCTATCTCGGATCTTTCTCATGTCGAATATCAGCATCGAATCATCGCCCGACTCCCCACGTGAACTGGACCATATCGAGTCCGAAATCACCGAACTGGCCGCGCATATCCACGCCGCGACGTTCCGGCTGCTGGAACTCATCCGCGAGTTCGACGAGCGCGAGGGCTGGGGCGGGCCTGGCCTCAGATCCTGCGCGCATTGGCTCAACTGGAAATGTGGGATCGGTCTCGGCGCCGCGCGGGAGAAAGTACGAGTGGCGCACGCGCTGAAGGATCTGCCGCAGATCAGCGCCGATTTTCGCCAAGGCAGGATCAGCTTCTCCAAGGTCCGCGCGATGACGCGTGTCGCGAATCCGGAGAACGAGGAATATCTGCTGATGATCGGGCGGCACGGAACGGCGTCGCACGTGGAAAAGCTGGTCAGTCAGTTTCGAAAGGTCAAGCGCATCGAGGCCATGGAGGCCGAGGAACAACGCCACGACCTGCGCGAGCTGGACTGGCACGTCGACGACGACGGCAGCTACGTACTCCGGGCGCGTCTCACGCCGGAACAGGGCGAGCGTGTAGCCAAGGCCATCGAATCGGCGATGGACGAGGAATTCGAGGAACGCAAAAACATTTCCGCGGAAGTGTCCGACCGGCCTGCTATTGATCCGGCCAGCGATCCCGTCGCCCAACGCCGGGCCGATGCGCTGGCCCGCGTCGCCGAAGGATTCCTGGGCGGCAACGCCGGCATCAACGGCGGCGAGCGAACTACCATTCACCTGCACACCGATTCCGACACGCTGCGCCACGACGGCGAAGGTGCCGAAAGCCGGCTCGACACCGGCGCACACGTCTCCGCTGAAACGTCCCGCCGCCTGGCCTGCGACTGCGCAGTCGTCAACTGGGATGATGATATTGCCGGCGATCCACTGAACATCGGCCGGCGAAGCCGCAGCATCCCGCCCGCCATTCGCCGCGCATTGCAAAAGCGCGACCAGGGTTGCCGGTTCCCCGGCTGCACCGCTCACAAGCACGTCGACGCCCACCATATCCGGCATTGGGCCGACGGTGGCGAGACGAAAATGGACAACCTCGTCCTGCTCTGCCGTCACCACCACCGCCTGGTGCACGAAGGCGGCTACGGCGTCCGGATGACCGGCGACAGCATTCCGGAATTCACCGATCCGACCGGCCAGATCCTTACCGCGGCACCGCAAATCCCTTCCCGCGGAAACGTCATCGCCCTGCGACGACAAAACGGCAAAGCCGGGCTCGAAATCACGCCCGAAACCCCGGTCCCACTGTGGGAAGGCGAGAAACTGGACAGCAGCATGGCAATCGAGACGTTACTGTGGCTGGAATCGCCGCAAACAGCTCGGATCGATGACGCATGAAACCAGTTCAACGGCCTGATTGCACTGGCTTGGCAACAAGCCAACAGCCGTACTCGGCCTGCATAGACGCATCGCGTCAAGAAACGCGGTAGCTCCCCTCAAAGCAAACTGACTTATTTGCTTCTATAAAGAACCCCTCAGCATCACGAACGGGCTTGTTCAACTACCGGTTAAGATCGTGGCTCGCTTTGCTCGCACGATCTAACCTTATTCGTTAGGTGATGGAGCGAAATGGTTCCACCTTGCATAGAGAACAATTGAAAGAATAGCACCTACAGTCAAAACACCAATTCCGATTAGCTCCGCGGTGTTTTGAGACCGTAGGATTTGACCAGCGCTCACTGAAGGCCAATTGAACAGAAGCAGCCAAATACACGCTATGCAGAGAAGAATCATTGACCAACGGCGAGCACACCACATCCCGATCGCCGCTGAAAGCGTTAGCACTCCGCCGATGAGAATATGAATTGCAGCACGATTCCAGGAATTGGCCCAGTTCGCCGCTTCTTCTGAGCTGACAAGATCGTACATGGCCAATTTAACATCATAGGGATCTACTAAAGCATACGCAGCCATCGCGATCAGAAACAGGCTGATTGAAATTGAAAGAAGCGCTACGGTTCTAAGCAACACGATTCACGTAACGCCCGCCATCAGGGGCGAATTTCGAGTGAAGCCAAATGCGTAACGGAAGATTTGGCCCTTGCATGGGCGATGTTAGGTGCCGACCTATCCGAGCGTGAACTGCATTGTTGACTTTGAGCTGGATAGATCAACTGGTTTAAGAAAAGAACCATTGATATTTACCCCCTCAGTTGTATACCAGGCGGCTAAACCGGTTGCATCAGGTTCGATAGCGATTTCATAAACGCGATTCCGTCTTTGGCAGTATTCAACGACAGGTATTTCCAACAGTGTTTGATTTTCGGATAGAAGCAGATTTTCTTGCTTCTCGATAGCTTGCTGATAGGGCGTTTTTTGAATCTTTCCGCCTTGCTCGATTTTGAAACCGGATTCCACTTTAGCCACCAAAGAATCTAGCTCCATGAGAGTGCGATACTGGTTGATTACTAGCGTAAATTTAGAATGTTTGTCGTCGTGGTATCGAAGTTTGTACGCCTTGCGGAGAAATTTAACGAAATCTTCGTTTAACTCCGTGTAAAGCGCTGGAAATTTGTTGTTTACATTGTTGAGCAGATTTTGCTCAAGATGCCCTTTGCATCGATTTCCCTTTACTAGAACCAGAGCTTTAAAAAGCTTTTCCACAGCGGTTGCGGCCTGTTGTGCTCCTTGTGGGAGCAAGCCATTCAACAACAGCAAACGGGCTGCCAGATAGTCTCCTTGGGCGAGCCCGAGGAAACCGAGTAAATCTTTTCCGTCCTTAGCGAATTTCGTCTTCATATGTGCATAATGAACCTAACGCCCTGTTAACCTGCGCTTGACTGCGACGACCGGAGCGGCAGCGAAGGGAGGAAGCGGTCAAGCGTCAGGTTCAACAGGATGTTAGGTTGAATTTTCACCATAGGTCTCTCAGCTTATGTGTGGATAGAGACGACTGAGAAAGCTCTACTATTACATGCCCGGACTCGATAAATACGCGCGAGAAATTGTCCCGATGAAAGTAGTTGGGTAATCGTAAGCGGAGATATGACACAGCCAAGGGTAGGTCCATCGAGGGAAGCATCAAATTCTCGTAAATCAGCAGCCAGTCCTCGGTGAAGCGGGAATATTCTTCTTCCGCCAGCTTAGAAGTCTTTCGGCCAATTCGGTCTGCCATCGCTACGGCGAATTCTTCTTCGACAGAATGGCCTTCCCAGCCCGGCCCGGATAGCTTCGTACGGGAGGCTATTTCCCGTAATTCCTCAAGTGGTCTGCGCGGTTCGCCCCATCTAAATAGTGAACGGTCTAAAATCGAGTCGGGGCGCTGTGCTTCTGGAAGAGTTTGGAGTTTAGCGAAATCTTGATGCACGACTTCCGTGACTTCGATACCGGCGCGCTGAATGCCATTTACTGACATTACAAAATCCGGTCTCTCAGATTTATCGACTTTAATCGGGTACTCGAGGCGTCTCACGAAACTGAGTGTCGATAGAAGGCGGCAGATTGACCAGTTCTCAGTTTCTGGAGTGGTTCTCCCCTCACCTCTGGGGCGAACGGAAATATCCGTTGCGGCCAACAGGGATTCGAGCGCAGAAAATGACGCGGCCTTTAGCATCGGCAATTCAACCTAACCGTGAGTGGCCCGCGATCCACCATGTTGCAACACGGCGGCTTTCCACCTATCCCGCATTCTCACCAGGACCGGTGATGCCCTGTCCCTGGCGCCTGAAATGAAGTCAAACATACTGATATTCATGTGGAAATACCCGGACCGCCGAAGCTACTGCCTGCTACGCAATGCCTCGGAAATATACGGCGAATTTCCGCGGATTGCAAATGCAGAAAGGTTCCGTCGGGGATGCAACCCCGACGCGCCAAGTCGGCTTTGAACCTGGTTCTTTCCTTCGTGTTCTTCGTGCCCTTCGTGGTTAATGCTTTTTGTTCTTGGCTCGTCGTCCGCCCTGAAAAATCTGGTTTCGTGCCCTTTGTGGTCAACCCTGTTTATCCACCGCACTTTCCCCGCGCGTGACCGCGGTCAGTTCCTCTACGAACGCATCGGCCGCGTCGCGGTCGATTTCGACGACCAGTCGCAATCCATTTTCGTCCCAGTGCTCGTCGTGCTTGCTTGCGCCGGTACGTTCGGCAAGCAGGTGCAGCTCGCCGGCCGAATCGAACGGTACCCGGCATTCGAGCATTACGGTTTCGATGATCGGCTCGATCCCGGCATCGGCAATCGACTCCATGGCCGTGCCGCCGTAGGCTCTTGCAAGCCCGCCGGTGCCGAGCTTGACGCCGCCGAAGAATCGGCTGACGACGACCACCGAGCGATCCAGTTCCCAGTGATCCAGCGCGGCCAGCATGGGCCGTCCGGCGGTGCCGCCGGGTTCGCCGGCGTCGTCGAAGCGGACCGTCTCGCCGCAGCGGTAGGCGAAGCACACGTGGCGGCAGCCGGGCGCTCCGTGTTCGGCGATGAACGCCCTGGCGGCCGCTTCATCGTCGGCGGGCCCGCACACGCCGATGAAGCGGCTGTTGCGGATGGTCTGCTCGTACCGGCCGACCCGAGTGATTCGATTCATTCGGTATTCGGGTCGGGTTCCGGCAGCGGCGGGGCCGGTTCCACCCGGCGGACCTCGGACTCGATCCGGATGTCCCTGACGCGGGTGCGGATGGTACGCCCTGCGGGGAAATCGTCGGCGTGCGAAAGCACGTTACCGTTTTCGTCCTCGATCAGCGCGTAACCGCGGGCCAGCACTGCCAGCGGGCTGACGTTGTTCAGCGCGCGCGCGGCTTCCGAGAAGCGCGCCGAATGGCGGGCCAGGTTGCCGCTGAAAGCGCGCATGAGCCTGCTGTGCCGTGACGCCTGGTGTTGTTTTAGGTCGGCCAGTCGTCGCTCCGGGTGGCGGGCGATCAGCCGACGCTCGAGATTTCGTGCGCGCACCGTCGCGTTGCCCAGCGTGGACTGGCAGGCGCGCGCTGAACGACGGACCAGCCCGTCGAGCCTGTTGACTGCCTCTTCCAGCCGGCGGGCAGGGTGTTGGCCGGCCAGCCTGCGGTCCAGCGAGTCCAGGCGCTGCCAGTTCTGCTGCAGCTGGCGCGCCGGCCCGCGGAGCAGGCGTTGTTCAAGCGCGCCGACCTGGCGCAGCAGCGCGGGGCCGTCGGGCGTGGCCGCCTCGGCGGCCGCGGTGGGCGTGGCGGCCCGCAGGTCGGCAACGAAGTCGGCGATGGTGAAATCTGTCTCGTGGCCGACGCCGCTGATGACGGGGATGGTCATCTCGGCGATGCGTCGGGCCAGCTTCTCATCGTTGAACGCCCAGAGATCTTCCAGCGAGCCGCCGCCGCGCGCCAGGATCACCACGTCGGCCGAGGCGTCGCGTTCGACCGCGTCGAGGGCACGCAGGATCGCCGGGGCCGCCTGGTCGCCCTGGACCTGGGTCTTGTAGAGCTTGACCCGCGCCGCCGGCCAGCGTCTGTGCAGCGTGGTCATGATGTCGCGCACCGCCGCGCCGGTGGGCGAGGTCACCACTGCAATGCTGGCGGGATAGCGGGGCAGCGGAAGTTTCGCGGCCGGATCGAACAGGCCCTCGGCCTCGAGCTTCTTCTTCAGCGCCTCGAAGGCCTGCTGCAGGGCGCCGCTTCCGGCCGGCAGCATGGCGTCGGCGATCAGCTGGTAGTCGCCCCGGGCCTCGTACAGGCTGAGCCGTCCGCGCACCAGCACCTGGTCGCCGCTTTGCGGATCGCCGGAGACATTCTCGCGTTGCCCGCGAAACAGCGCGCAGCGGATCTGCGCGCGGTCGTCCTTGAGCGTGAAATACCAGTGGCCCGAGGCCGGGCGAGCCAGGTTCGATATCTCCCCGGCGATCCACAACCGCGGAAACCCGGCCTCCAGGTGCACCCGCACCTCCCGGTTCAGCTCGACGGGCTGGTAGACGCGTGTTTCGGGACCGGGGGCGGATACTGGCATGCGTCCCGATTATACGGTGCCGGACCGGGTCCGGCCGTATGCCCGACTTCCACGTCGGACGTGGACAATCAGGGTAACCTCGAACACGAAACCACGGAAAATCATCATCTCGAACATCGCTTTCAAGAAACCATGAACGACCAGCGAGACCTGACATCGGGGCCGGTCTGGCTCAACCTCCTGAGGCTGGCCGGACCGATGATGTTCGGCATTGCCGCGGTGATGTCGGTGCAGCTGGTCGACACGTACTTCGTCGGCAAGCTGGGCACCGACGCGCTGGCCGCGCTTTCGTTTTCGTTTCCGATCGCGTTGACGCTGGCCAGCCTGTCGATCGGCTTGTCCGCGGGCGCGGCGTCGGTGGTTTCGCGCGCGGTCGGTCGCGGTCATCGCCGGCGTACCAGGCGCCTGGCGACCGATTCGCTGATGCTGACGATCGCCGTCATGGTGCCGCTGACCGGGCTGGGCCTGCTGACCCTCGATGCCGTCCTGCGAATGCTGGGCGCCGAAGGCGACATCCTTGGCATGGCGACGGCTTACATGCGGATCTGGTACCTGTCGCTGCCGTTCCTGGTCGTGACCATGGTATCCAACGCCATGGTTCGCGCCAGCGGGGACGCCTTTTCGCCCAGCACGATCATGATCACCTCGGCGGTGCTCAATATCCTGGCCACGCCGATTCTGGTGTTCGGTCTCGGGCCCGTGCCGGCGCTGGGCATCGAGGGCGCGGCGCTCGGCACGCTGCTGGCGCGGATCATCGGTGCATGCTGCGCGCTTTACCTGGTGATGTGGCGCGATCGACTGGTGGTTTCGCTTCGCCGAGGCCTCGGGCGGTTTTTCAGATCCGCCGGCCAGGTCCTCGGCATCGGTCTTCCGGCCGCGCTGGGAAATGCGTCGAATCCGCTGGGCATCGCGGTGGCAACGGCCGTCATCGCCGTGCTGGGTTCGGAGACCGTGGCCGCGTTCGGCGTCGCGACTCGTCTCGAAGCGTTCGCGATACTGCCCATGCTGGCGCTTTCCGCGTCGATCGGGCCGATGGTGGGGCAGAACTGGGGCGGTGATCGCGTCGAGCGGGTCGAGCGCGCGCTGAAGACCGCTTATGCCTTGTGCGCAGGATGGTCGATGCTGCTGGCGATGATGTTCTGGATGCTCGGCCGTCCGATCGCCGGGGCCTTTGCATCCGAGGCCGCCGTGGCCGAGGAAGCCGCGCGCTACCTGTGGATCGTGCCGATAAGCCTCTGGGGTTACGGCATCGCGATAATCGCCGCCGGCGCGTTCAACGCGCTGGGCAAACCGTTGCTGGGTCTCGGTTACTCGCTGACGCGCACCGCCGTGTTCTACGTGCCGCTGGTGTGGATCGCGTCGCGGGTCGACGGGTCGACCACGGTCTATGCCGCGATCGCCGTGGCCAATGCACTGGCCGGCCTGCTGGTGGCGGCCGACTCGCTGTTTCGGGTTCGCCGCCTGGCAACGGACACCGCAACGGGGGCGGGCGTCTAAGGCACTGGGGAAGCGTGTTCCGTCTTTGGCAGAACATGCTTCGAAGCCAGGCCGGGCGTGGCGGCGGTATCCAGGAGCCTCTCGTCGCGTCGCGGGACGGCCGGGATGAGCATTTCCAGGAATCGCGTCGTACTGCGCTGCCACGAGAAGCCGGCGGCGAATTCCACGCAGTGCTCGGACGGAATCGCGAGGGCGCGGAAGATCGCTTCGCGTAAATCCTCGTCGAGCGCGCCGTTGCCGCCGTCGACGATCAGGTCCTTCGGGCCGGGAACTGGAAACGCCGCTACCGGCACGCCGCAGGCCATCGCCTCGAGAATCACCAGGCCCAGCGTATCGGTGAGGCTGGGAAACACGAACACGTCGGCGGCCGAGAGCAGTCGGGCGAGTTCGTCGCCGTGCCTGTAGCCCAGGAAATGCACGTTCGGGTAGGCCCGCGTATAGCGCGCAAGCGCCGGCCCCCCGCCGATGACCACCTGCGAGCCCGGCAAGTCCAGGTCGAGAAAGACGTCGAGGTTCTTTTCCGGCGCCACCCGGCCCATGTACATGCTGATCGGGCGGGGCAGGTCCAGCGCATCCTTGTCGTAGGGCCGGAACGTGTCGGTATCGACGGCGCCCGGCCAGACGTGCAGGTTACGGAACCCGCGTTCGGACAGCAGTGTCTTTTGGGTCTCGGTGCGCACCAGCGTGCGCTCGGCGGCAGAATGAAACCAGCGCATCATCCGGTAGCTGGCCGACAGCGGCACCGGGGCTCGGAGGCGGAGGTATTCCGGGAATCGGGTGTGATACGAACTCGTGAAGCGCACGCCGTTGAGGTTGCACCAGCGTCTTGCAGCTATTCCCAGCGGGCCTTCGGTGGCGACGTGCACGGCGTCGAAGCGCGTGCGAGCGAGACATTCGCGGGCGGCTCGACGCGGGCGCAAGGTCAGCCTGATCTCCGGGTAGCTCGGGCACGGTACCGTGGGGCGGGACTCCGGCGACAGCACGGTCACGTCGTGGCCCTCGAGTTCGAGTTGCTCGCGGGTCTTGGACAGCGAGCGAACCACGCCGTTGACCTGGGGATGCCATGCATCGGTGACCAGCAGAATCTTCATGCCGCCATCTCCGGTCGGCGCGGTTCCATGCGCTTGAGCACCGCGGGATCGTCGGCCAGCCTGAGCAGCTCGATCGTTCCGTCGTGGTGCTCGACCAGGGCCGTGCAGCTTTCGACCCAGTCGCCGCAGTTCATGTAGGTAACGCCGTCGAGGCGGGTCAGCTCGGCTCGGTGGATATGACCGCAGATCAGGCCGTCGACCTGCTGCCTGCGCGCTTCGTGCGCCACCGCGCTTTCGAAGTTCGATATGTACTTGACCGCCTTCTTGACCTTGTGCTTGACTGCCGCGGCCAGCGACCAGTAATCGCGCCCCATCTTCTCCCGGCACCAGTTGACGTAGCGGTTCATGCGCAACAGGAAGTCGTAGGCGGCCGAACCGATCAATCCGATGAACTTCGAGTTGACCACCGCGGAATCGAACTGGTCGCCGTGCATCACCAGGAAGCGCCGACCGTCCACGGTTTCATGCACGATGCGATCGTGAATTTCGACGTTGCCCAGCGTCAGACCGTTGTATTCCCGCATCGCTTCGTCGTGATTTCCAGGTACGTAGATCACGCGGGTATCGTGCTTGGCCTTGCCGAGAATCGAGCGCACCACGTTGTTGTGCGCCTGCGGCCAGAAGCGCTTTTTCTTCAGCGCCCAGAAGTCGATGATGTCGCCGACCAGGTACAGCGTTTCGCAGCGCATGTCGCGGATGAACTCGAGCAGGTAATCGGCGCTGCATCCCGGAAAGCCCAGATGAACATCGGAAATCCAGATTGTGCGAACATTGCGCTTGATTCGAATCCTGTCGGCTTTTTGCATCGGCTTTTCCCGTGGCTGTTTCAAGGCAATACTCGGCCACCGGGCTTGCAATTGGATGACAGGACGTTGAAGGAACAATGACAGCCGCACCGTGCGCTCCCTGGCGCCGATGCAGGTCAACCGCGAAAAGGATTTGATCGATGCGACCCTCGATGACCGCTCTGACAACGGCATTCGCCGCGATGCTCGCGCTTGCCGCCTCTCCCCTGGCAGCCAAGCCGGCCGGCATGGTCGTCAACGGCAAGATCCACACCATGAATCCCGATCAGCCCGTCGCGCAGGCCATGGCGTGGGACCGGGACGGGCGCATCGTGGATGTCGGAACTTCCGAAGAACTCGCTTCGAAGTGGCCTGACGTCGTTGCCGAGGACCTGGCCGGCCGTACCGTGATTCCGGGCCTGATAGACGCCCACGGTCACGTGATGGGGCTGGGCTTCTCGATGCTCAATGCCGACCTGGCCGGCGCCGACAGCGTCGAGGAAGTGGTCCAGCGGCTGAAGCAGCATGCCGCCGAACTGCCCGAAGGCGCGTGGCTGCGCGGGCGCGGCTGGGACCAGACGCGCTGGCCGGGCGCGCAGTTTCCGTCGGCCGGGGATCTGGATGCCGCCTTTCCCGAAAGACCGGTACTTCTCGAGCGCGTCGACGGACACGCGGCGTGGGCGAACAGCGCCGCGATCGGTCGGGTGAAAGTCGACCTGACCGGCGAATGGCAGCCCGAGGGCGGCTTCATCCATCGCGACCAAGACGGCAAACCGGTGGGCATCTTCATCGACCGGGCCGCAGACGTGTTCGAGGACGTGATTCCGCCGCCGACCGAAGCCGAGAAGGCGCTGGCGCTGGATCGCGCGCTGGAGCGCATGACGTCGCTGGGGCTGACAGGTGTGCACGACGCCGGCACATCGCTGGACGATCTGCGCCGGTTCCTGCACCGGGAAGCGGCCGGAAAATTGCCGATCCGCATCCACGCGCTGGCCGACGGGGACGAGGAAGCGCTGGCTTCATTGTGCCGAATGGGCAGCGTCGATACGCCGCGGGTGACCGCGAGTGGCGTCAAGTTCTACGCCGACGGTGCGCTGGGCAGCCGCGGCGCGGCCCTGCTTGAAGCCTACAGCGACGACCCGGGCAACCGCGGCCTGCTGTTCGAAACCGATGAAGTGCTGCAGGCCATGGTCGACAAGGCGATGGATTGCGACCTGCAGGTGGCCATCCACGCGATCGGCGATCGTGCCAACCGGCAGGTCATCGATGCGCTGATCCAGGGCCAGAGCCGGTTCGAAAGCAACCCGGGCCGCCACCGGGTCGAGCACGTCCAGATCATTCATCCCAAGGACATACCGCGGCTGGCCGAGGCCGGCATCATCGCCAGCATGCAGCCGACCCACGCGACATCCGACATGCGCTGGGCCGAAGACCGGCTGGGCGAGCAACGCCTGTTCGGCGCCTACGCGTGGCAGCGGCTGCGCCAGGCCGGCGCCCGGCTTGCGTTCGGTTCCGATTTCCCGGTCGAGCAGGTCGATCCGATGCTCGGCCTGTACGCCGCGGTCACCCGCCAGGATCTCGACGGAGAACCGCCCGGCGGCTGGCTGCCGGACCAGCGCGTGACCGTCCAGGTGGCGATGGAGGGCTTTACCATCGATGCCGCATACGCCGGTTTCGCCGAGGACGACACGGGCTCGCTGGAGGCCGGCAAGCTGGCCGATTTCGTCGTGCTTGACCGGGATCTCTTCGAAATAGAACCGGCCGATATCCCGAAAACCCGCGTGCTCAGGACCGTGGTCGGCGGGAGCGTCGTTTTCGAGGCCGACGACTGACTCGATCCGGTTCGGTGGCGCTCGCGATTGCATGCGCCGCAGCGTATTTCGCATCCCCGGTGTACCCTGTGTGGTCAATCCGCACACCGTTTGCGAAGGCCGAGCATGAGCTCAGACTACGATACCCACCGCCTGATACTGCGCCAGACGCAGTCCGAAGATTACGACGATATCGCCGAGATCATGGAGCGGGTCTATCCCGGCGCGCTCGAGGGCGCCTGGACGCGCGAGCAGTTCGAATCCCAGATCAGGCGCTTCCCCGACGGCCAGCTGTGCATCGAGGACAACGGCAAGGTGGTCGCCGCGGCAATCTCGCTGATCGTCAAGTACAGCCGCTGGGGCCACGACCACAGGTACTGGGACATCGTCGGCGACGGCTACCTGACCACCCACGACCCCAAGGGCGACATTCTCTACGGCGTCGACGTGTTCGTTCATCCCGATTATCGCGACCTCCGCCTCGGTCGGCGCCTGTACGACGCGCGCAAGGAATTGTGCGAGAAGCTCAACCTGCGCGGCATCGTGGTCGGCGGGCGCATCCCGGGTTACGACAAGTACAAGGATGAGCTGTCGCCGCGCCAGTACGTGGCCAAGGTCCGCGCCCGCGCGCTGACCGACCCCATCCTGACCTTCCAGCTGGCCAACGACTTCCAGGTGCGCAAGATCGTCAAGGGCTACCTGCCCGACGACAAGCCTTCGGCCGGCTATGCCACGCTGCTCGAATGGATCAACATCTACTACGACGAACCCAGCGACGGCATCATCGGCGGCAGGCCTTCCGACGTTCGCATCGGTGCGGTCCAGTGGCAGATGCGCCAGACCAAGTCGCTCGAAGACCTGTTTATGCAGATGGAATACTTCGTCGACGCCGTTTCGGGCTACAAGGCCGACGTGGTGCTGTTTCCGGAGTTCTTCACCGGACCGCTGATGGCGCCCTGGAACGACCAGGGGCCGGCCCAGGCGGTGCGTCATCTGGCGGGATACACCGAGGCGGTGCGCGAGGAAATGTCGCGGCTGGCCGTGTCCTACAACATCAACATCATCGCCGGCTCCATGCCCGAAGTGGAGGGCGACAAGCTTCGCAACGTCTGCTTCCTGCTCAGGCGAGACGGGACCTGGGACAAGCAGTACAAGGTGCACGTCACGCCAGACGAGGTCAGTTACTGGGGCCTGAGCGGCGGCGACAAGGTCCAGGTGTTCGATACCGACTTCGGCCGCATCGGCATCCTGATCTGCTACGACGTGGAGTTTCCGGAACTGCCGCGCCTGATGGCCGAGCAGGGGATGAACATCCTGTTCGTGCCGTACTGGACCGACACCAAGAACGCCTACCTGAGGGTACGCCTGTGCGCCCAGGCGCGCGCCGTGGAAAACGAATGCTACGTGGTCATCTCCGGCTCGGTCGGGAATCTGCCGCGGGTCGAGAACATGGACGTCCAGTACTCACAGGCCGCGGTGTTCACGCCGTCGGACTTTGCCTTTCCGCACGACGCCATCGCCGCGGAGGCCACGGCCAATTCCGAAACCATGCTCATTGCCGATCTCGACCTGGACAACCTGCGTGAAATCCGCTCGCACGGTTCGGTGAGGAACATGAAGGACCGGCGGCTGGATCTTTACGAACTGAAGTGGAAATAGGATTCGGAAGTCGGGAGTCGGGAGTCGGGAGTCGGGAGTCGGGAGTCGGGAGTCGAAAAAACCTCGCCGGCGAGGCCGGCTCCCACACCCGTAGAAGATTCCGAGCCGCCGTCGGGCACCCGAATCCACTACGGGTGTAGGAGCTTGCCCTGCAAGCGATGATTTTCCGTGAACCGTAAACCTGGAGCGAGCGGCTCTTTCCGACCCGTGACTACCGATCACCGACTACCGTATCTCCAGCCGTCACTTCTTCTTCAGCTTCTCCACCATGCCCTTGAGCGTCGCCTGGGTCTCGTCGCGGAACCAGAATTCGGCGAAGCCGTCGGCGTCCAGCGCCTTGGGGTCGTCGAACAGGGCGCCGAGGTCGGCGCGACAGAGCGCGCGGGTGGCCAGCATCGAGTGCTGCGGCAGGGCGAGGTGGGTGCGGCACCAGTCGACGGCCCTGGAGACGACCTGGTCGGCTGGCTGGAGTTCGTCGACCAGGCCAATCTCCAGCGCGCGCTCGGCGGCGATCATCTGGCCGGCGACCAGGTGGCGTTCGGCCGGATACGGGCCGATCAATCGCACCAGCGCCCGGTGAATCACCGGCGGCACGACGAGGCCGACCTGGACCTCGTTCAGCCCCAGCTTGAAATCGCCCTCGGCCTGGATTCGGTAGTCGCTGAACATCGCGATCACGGTGCCGCCGGCCGGGCTGTGGCCGGTGATTGCCGTGGCGACCGGGATGGGCGATCGTGCCAGCGCCTCGAGCAGGCCGAACAGGCCGTTCCAGAAGCCCACCATGCCGTCGCGGTCGAGTTTCAGCAGTTCGGGCACGTCCAGCCCGGCCGAGAACAGGCCGGGTCTGCCCGACAGCACCAGCGCGCGAGTGCCGTCGGTCTGGGCCGAGCGGACCGCCTCGAGCAGCGTCTCGACCATTTCCGGGTTCAGTGCGTTGACCGGCGGGCGCGCCAGGCGCAGTTCGCGAATCTCGTTGTCGTGATTCTGGATGTCGAGCATGGATTCAGTCCTGGTTCAGGGTGCGATATCTAAAGTGTAACCGTCAGCACATGCCAAGGAGGTTGACATGAAAGCCAGATGGTTCGCACTTCTGATTCCGGCCGCCCTCGCGCTTGGATTCGCGCACGATGCCGACGCCGGCGGCTACGGCAGCAAATACGGCCATTACGGCCATGGCCAATCGCACGGCTACAGCTACGGCGCCTACCGCAAGCACGGCTACGCACCGGCCTACCGGCATTACCGCGGTTACTACAAGCCAGGCTACCGTTCCGGTCACCGGGGCTACCGCCATGCCTACCGTAAAGGCTATAGGCACGGCTATCGTCAACATAATCGGTCGGTCCACCCGGCCTACCGCCACGGCTACTACAAGGGTCGCAGGCATGGATACTCGCGCAGCCACTACGGCTACCGGCCGCCCCTCTACCGCGGCGGGATCACGCTGCATTTCGGCTACTGATTCCCGGCTGTCGCTGGACCGGCCCCGAAAGTGGCCATTCGAAGCCCCGATTGGTCTCGGGGCTTTTTCATGCGGGGTCTGCGCTCGTCAGACTTCGACTTCGGCCATGTTGCCCTTGGCCTCCAGCCACGCCCGGCGGTCCGGGGCGCGCTTGCGGGCCAGCAGCATGTCCATGAGTTCATGCGTGCCGGGGTCGTCGTCGACCGTCAGCTGCAAAAGCCTGCGCGAGTCCGGATCTATCGTGGATTCTCGCAGCTGCAGCGGGTTCATCTCGCCCAGCCCCTTGAAGCGGGTCTCGGAGACCTTGCCCTTCATGCCCTCGGCCTGGACGCGGGCCAGGATGCCGGCGCGCTCGCCGCCATCCAGCGCATAGAAGGTCTGCTTGCCGACGTCGATTCGATAAAGCGGCGGCATCGCGATGAACACCCGTCCGGCGTCGACCAGCGGGCGGAAATGGCGCAGGAACAGCGCCGAGAGCAGGGTGGCGATGTGCAGTCCGTCGGAGTCGGCGTCGGCCAGCACGATGACCTTGCCGTAGCGCAGCTTGGACAGGTCGTCGGAGCCCGGATCGACGCCGATCGCGATGGCAAGGTCGTGGATTTCGGTCGACGCCAGCACCTGCCCGGGATCGGTCTCCCAGGTATTCAGGATCTTGCCCCGAAGCGGCATGATGGCCTGGAATTCCCGGTTCCTGGCCTGCTTGGCGCTGCCCCCGGCCGAGTCCCCCTCCACGAGAAACAGCTCGGTTTCCTCCAGGTCGGTGGACGCGCAGTCGGCCAGCTTGCCCGGCAGCGCAGGGCCGGAGGTGACCTTGCGCCGCGCGACCTGCTTGCGCTGCTTGGAGCGCTTCAGCGCGTTGTCGATCGCAAGCTTGGCGATCGCCTCGCCGTCGGCGGTGTTCTTGTTCAGCCACAGCGAGAACGCGTCCTTGACCAGCCCGGAGACGAAACTGGACGCCTCCCGCGACGACAGCCGTTCCTTGGTCTGGCCCGAGAACTGCGGTTCCCGGAGCTTGACCGACAGTACGAAGCTCAGCCGCTCCCAGGCGTCTTCCGGCGCCAGCCGCACGCCTCTAGGTAAAAGACTGCGGATATCGCAGAATTCCCGCAGCGCCTCGATCAGGCCGGTGCGCAGGCCGTTGACGTGGGTGCCGCCCAGCGGCGTCGGGATCAGGTTGACGTAGCTTTCCTGGACCAATTCGCCTTCGGGCACCCAGCACAACGCCCAGGCCGCCTCGGTCCTGTCGCCATTGAATTCGCCGCTGAACTCGCCGGTGAAAGGCGCCGCCGGCGTGCGCTCGACGTCTTCCAGTTCGCCGGTCAGGTAGTCGGTCAGGCCTTCCTCGAAGAACCATTCGTCGCGCTCGTCGCGCTCTTCGTCGGCCAGCGTGATGGTCAGCCCGGGGCACAGGATGGCCTTGGCCTTCAATAGATGCTTCAACCGCGGCCGCGAGATGTTGGGCGAGTCGAAATACGACGGCTCGGGCCAGAACCTGATCCAGGTGCCGGTGTTGCGCTTGCCGACCTCGGCGACCTGCTCGAGCGGTTGCACGGTGTCGCCGTTTTCGAACGCCATCGCGTACTCGGCGCCGGCGCGCTTGATCCGGCACTCCAGGCGCCTGGACAGCGCGTTGACCACCGACACGCCGACCCCGTGCAGCCCGCCGGAGAACGTGTAGTTCTTGCCCGAGAACTTGCCGCCGGCGTGCAGCCGGGTCATGATCAGCTCGACCCCGGGCAGCTTGTGCTCCGGGTGCGGGTCCACCGGCATCCCGCGCCCGTCGTCGGCCACCGACACCGAGCCGTCGGCGTGCAGCGTCACGTCGATGCGTTTGGCGTGACCGGCCAGCGCCTCGTCGACCGAGTTGTCCACCACCTCGGCCGCCAGGTGGTTGGGCCGGGTCGTGTCGGTATACATCCCGGGGCGGCGCCTGACAGGCTCCAGCCCCTGCAACACCTCGATATCGGCGGCTTCGTATTTCGACATTTGGTATTGGTCCTCTTGAGCCGGGAGTTTGCGGCTTGAATCGTGATCCGTTCAAGAAAGTGCTCAAAGCGTCATGAGGGCGTGACTGAAGGTGGCCGCCGGAGCGCAGAATCCGCAGTGCACGTGTCTGGTGCATGAGGATCGTACTCACCCCATCGACGGGCGGACCGCTTTCAGCTTGTCTCTCGGCGTTCGTGGCAAGACGTCGACGCGTCAGGTGTAGAAGTCTACATCAAGCGTCGAGAACGCAGCCACGGACGCCGAGAGGCAAGCCCTTCGGGGGCTCCGGACGAATCCGCCTGCGGCGTTGAAGTGGTTCGACGTAGGCGAACTATGCCTTCGCCACTTCAGCCTTGCAGGCGCATCCGTCCGAAGCCCTGAAAGCGGTCCGCCCGTCGATGGGGTGAGTGCGCACCGCCGGACGCCTTCAGGCGCGTCCGCAATAGCTTTGAGCGCTTTCTTCAATCGCCCTTGATGATACCGGGTCCTTTCCCCGCCGTCTTCTCGTAGACCCCCTTGCCGATCTTCTTGTACTGCGTGAATCCGGCCTTTTCGATGTTGGACTCGCGCAGCTGGTGTGCCTTTCCGGACACCACGTGCGGCGACGAGATCAGGCGCCGGACCGGCGAGCCGCACTCCGGGCAGGTCGCCAACGGCTGTTCGCTCAGGCGCTGGAGCACGGTGAAGCGGCCGCGGCAGTGCTCGCAGCCCGGGCCTTCGGCGTGAATGTATTCGTAAAACGGCATGGCAAGCGCAAATGACAAAGGTTGGGGATAATGTGGTCATGATGACGCGTTCGAGCAAGGAATGATAGCCAATGGTTGAGCCGAAGGGCAAAAAGACCGCGCTGGTGACCGGCGCGGCCGGGGCGCTGGGCAGCGCGCTGGTCGAGCATTTGATGCAGGCCGGGTGGGACTGCATCGCCGTCGACCGCAACCGCCGCGGCCTGGAGCAGCTGCACGACCGTCTCGCGGCAGAAGGTGATGCGCCGCTGGTGGTGCCGCTGGACCTGGCCGGCGCCGGGCCGCAGCACTTCGATGAACTGGCCGCGTCGCTGGAAGACCGGTTCGGCCGGCTGGACGCGCTGGTTCACGCGGCCGCCGATTTCAAGGCGCTCACGCCGCTGGAGCATCACCCTGCCGACGACTGGATGAAGACCCTGCAGGCCGGCCTGACCGGTCCGTTCCTGCTGTCCCAGGCCCTGCTGCCGCTGATGCGCCGCACCGAGGGCAGCCGGATGGTCTGGGTCGCCGACGACCCGGAGGCCCGCAGCAAGGCCTACTGGGGCGCTTACGGGGTGGCGCAGTCGGGCAGGGCGACGCTGGCGCGGATCCTGGCCGCCGAATGCCGCGCCGACGGCCCGGAAATCGTCGAAATCGACCCCGGCCCGTTCTACAGCCCGCTCAGAAGCAAGGCCTGGCCGGCCGAGAACCCCGAGGACCTGCCGACGGCGCAGGACGCTGCCCGGAAGGTGATGGTGGCCGCGGTCGGTAGTCGGTAGTCCCACCCGTCATCCCGGACGCGCAAAGCGCGATCCGGGACCTCGAGATGCGCCCGCCAGACAAGCAGCGTAGCCCGGACCGGGCAAGCGTAGTCCGACACGCCGATTCGCCCTTTGCTATGGTTCTCGAATCACCCTAGCGCTGATATTCCGGAGACCGCCATGTCCGAAGACCTGTTCGAAAAAATCGTCGCTCGCGAGATTCCAGCCGACATCGTCTGGGAAAACGACGAGCTTCTGGCATTCCGCGACGTCAACCCGCAGGCGCCGGTGCACATCCTCATCATCCCAAAGCGAAAGATCCGCACGCTGAACGATCTCGAGGACGACGACGCCGAACTGGTCGGGCGCATGGTGCTGGCGGCGAAGAAAATCGCCGCAGACGAAGGCATCGCCGAAGACGGCTACCGGCTGAACTTCAACTGCAACGAGGGCGGCGGGCAGTCGGTGTGGCATATCCACCTGCACCTTCTCGGTGGGAGGAAGATGTCCTGGCCCCCAGGCTGAAAAATCGCCGGAAAGCTGCTGCGCGTGTGCCTGGCCGCGCCCTCCGGTGCTCGGAATCCTCATGTGCCAATTTGCACACTGCGGTTCCTGCGCTCCGGTGGTCGCACCCAGGCACCCGCTCGCGACGCTTTCCGGCG